>Ga0078894_10000685_pt1 | contig 24199 bp, 21 predicted proteins | sample LauGreSu1BDMLBSD_2_FD_67506 | JGI IMG/M metagenome (GOLD analysis project Ga0078894, IMG submission 67506) | Freshwater lake microbial communities from Lake Michigan, USA - Su13.BD.MLB.SD (version 4) (version 4) | ecosystem: Environmental > Aquatic > Freshwater > Lake | place: Lake Michigan... | reverse complement strand
TGCCGATCAGACACCGACATCGACTTCGATCCAGCCAACGGTCTTTTTGTCGCCGGCTTCGTTGTCCGCCCAGACATCCACTTTGAAGCGATAGCCCTTGCCTTTGGGCGTCTTCTCGCTGACCACGCCATGGGTGGTGATCACCTCATTGGCCAGGGTAGAGGCCACATATTTGCAGACGATGCGAGCGTTCCTGAACACGTTGGCGCCAAAGTGGTTGACGCACATTTCGGCAATGTAGGCGCTGGACATCTCGCCGGTTTGTATCGGCGCCTTCAGCCCGGTTTGCGTCGCGTAAACCGGGTCCCAATGGTTGGGGTTGAAGCGGCCCCACAGGCGCGAGCCCATGAGCTGAATCGCGGCTTTCTTCTTCACGCCAATCAGACGGTGCCCGACCGGGGTGTCGATGGTGATCAGCCCTTGTGCGGGCCGGCCTTGGATGAGGCTGTTTGTTTGTGTCATGGCAGGTGGATGGGTGATGGGCTTGCGCTGGGCAGCGCTGCAGATGGGCGTGTTCAGGCCGTGCGTGCCAGCGATTGCGCGGCGATTTGCGCAAGCAGGAATTTGCGAGCCCGGCCCGAGGGCGTGGCGGGAATGTCCTGCGCGAGGATGCGCAGTACATGGCGCGGCACTTTGAAGCGGGCTACGCGTGCACTGCAAAAGGCTATGAGTTCCTGATCGGTCACCGGGACGCCATCGCGCAGCACCACGAACACCACACCGATCTCGCCCATGCGCTCGTCGGGCAGGGGCACCACATGGGCCTGCAGCACCGCCGGGTGTGTGACCAGCAGGTCTTCCACCTCGGTGGGCATGACCAGCTCGCCCCCGCAGCGGTAGGACTCCTTGCGCCGGCCGACCAGCAGCAGGTAGTCGTCGGCGTCGATACGCCCGAGGTCGCCGGTGCGCAGCCAACCGTCGGGCGTGAAGGCCTCGGCGGTGGCTTCGGGCTTGTTGTAATAGCCACGGGTCACGCCTGGGCCTTTGGCGAGCAATTCGCCGACCTCGCCGCGCGGCAAGTCCTGCCCGCTTTCCGGGTCCACCACCCGGTACACCACCAGCCGGCCGCCCAGAGCCGGATCGCCGGCGGGCCCGACATCGCGCAGCCGGCCATTGGTGTTGAGCAGGCGCTCGAAGGGGTCGTCAGGCCGGGTCACGGTGCTCGAGGCGGTGACTTCGGTCATGCCGTAGCCGGTGGTCAGCTCTTGGGGTGCAAATTGCTCGTAGATCTCTTTCCAGATGTAGGCCGGTGATCGGCCCCCTGAGGAAATCATGGAATGCAGGCTGGGCAGGGCTCGCCTGCGTTTTTTTTGTTCATCGATCAGCGCCAGCGTCATGGTTGGAATGAGCAGCACGTCGCTGGCCTGGTGGCGCTCGATGCCATCGAGCGTATCGGCCGCGTCAAATTTGAGCTGAGGCACGATGGAGCCGCCGACAAACAGCGCTGCCAGCATGCCCTCCACATAGCCGTAGACGTGGTACATCGGCAGTGAAAACAAGATGCGCCGGCCGTCTTCGAAGGCGCGGGCCCAGGTGCTGCCGAAGGCGGTGCGCAGCATCATGTCGTGGCTGATGATCACGCCCTTGGGCGAACCGGTGGTGCCCGAGGTGTAGATGATGTCGCAGGGGCTTTGGGGTCCGGGGTGATTAAAGGCCGGCACAGCCGGGGCCTTGCGGCCGAAGTCGGCCAGCGCGGTGGCCTGCGCCGGCAGGATCTGGCCATCGGTGGGTAGCACCACCACCTGTTTAAGCCGTGGGAAGGCCGAGCCGCCGCCGTGCTCGGCCCATCCGGGCGCCAACTCGTCCAAGCTCTGCAGATAGTCCAGCCCGCGAAAGCGGTTCATGGTGATCAGCAGCACCGCGTCGGACTGCTTGAGCACATAGCCGATTTCGTCGCGGCGGTTTAGAAAGTTGATCGGCACGGTGACCGCGCCGACGCGGGCAATCGCGATCTTGCAGGCCACGAATTCGCATTGATTGCCCAGCAGCAACGCCACATGGTCGCCGGGCTTGACGCCTGCAGCCCAAAGACCCGCAGCCAGGCGCTCAGACCAGGCTTTGATGTCGCTGTAAGTCCAGCTGCGCTCGTCGGTGACCACGAAGGGGCGCTCAGGGAATTGGGCGCAGATGTGGTGGAACAACTGATCGAGGCTGCGCTCTTGCCAGGGCGCGAAGCGCTGCTGCAGGAAGGCCTGCCGCTGGCCCACGCTGGGCAAGCCTGCAAGGTGCTTCGGGGTGGTGTCGGGCGACGTCATGGCAGGGTGATCCGAGTCGAGTGGGGCACGGGTTGCGCAGTATACTACTGGCCAGTATAAACAGCTACTTGTCTGTAAGTTGCTGGCATTTTCGCGACTCGGCTGACGGGTTTGATGGCGCTGACGCTCGGTCACAGGCCGATGGCCGGCATAAAATTGAAGCGGTCCAGTTTGAGTCTGGGCAGCGTCCACGCCCTGGCTTTGAGTGGCTGTGGCCTCGCTGCGCTGGAGTGGGCGCGCTCGGTCGAGCGCCTATTTTTTGTACAGGTCGTTAAAGGAGGCCAGGAATGGCAATCAATCGTGTGGGGGTGATCGGTTCAGGCACCATGGGCAATGGCATCGCGCAAATTTGTGCGGCATCTGGCCTGGGTGTGGTGATGGTCGATGTGTCCCAGGCCGCGCTCGAGCGCGGTGTGAAAACCATCAGCGGCAGCCTGGACCGGCAGGTGCGCAAGGGCACCCTGGACGAGTTGGGCAAGAAGGCGGTGCTCGATCGCATCACCAGCACCACGGCCTACGAGGACCTGCGGGGCGTGGACCTGGTCATCGAGGCGGCCACCGAGCGGCGCGAGCTCAAGCTGAGCATCCTCAAACAGATCGAGGCCCTGGTCGGCCCGGAGGTGGTGATTGCCACCAACACCTCGTCCATCTCCATCACCGAGTTGGCTGCAGCGCTGGGTAAGTCCGATCGCTTCATCGGCACCCATTTCTTCAACCCGGTGCCGGTGATGGGTCTGCTGGAGTTGATTCGCGGCCTGCAGACCTCCGATGAAACCCATCAGGCCATGCTCGCCTTCGCGACCCAGGTGGGGAAAACGGCTGTGACGGCCCGCAATGCGCCTGGCTTTGTGGTCAACCGCATTCTGGTGCCCATGATCAACGAGGCGATTTTTGTCTTGCAGGAGGGCCTGGCCTCGGCCGAGGATATTGATGCGGGCATGAAGCTGGGTTGCAATCACCCGATCGGCCCACTGGCCCTGGCCGACATGATCGGCCTGGACACCCTGCTGGCGGTGATGGACGTGTTCTATGAGGGCTTTAACGACTCCAAGTACCGGCCGGCGCCTTTGCTCAAGGAGATGGTGGCTGCGGGCTGGCTGGGCCGCAAGAGCGGCCGCGGTTTCTACCACTACTGAAACCCAGTGACCTGCCCCCGCGATGCGGGGAGCAGGTCTTTTTTGGCTGGCACGCTACTGGTGCGTATGGTATTCTACTGACTAGAAAATTCAGATGAGTTTTGCGGCGGCGACTCGCTGCAGCCTTGGGGGGCGTGCCTTGAACAGTGTGGATGTGGTCGTTATCGGCGCGGGCTTTGCCGGCCTGCGTGCGCTTCATAGCTTGCGCGGTATGGGCAAGCAGGTGGTGGTGCTCGAGGCCAGTGCGGACGTCGGCGGGGTTTGGCACCACAACGGCTACCCGGGCGCGCGCTGCGATGTGGAGAGTTACGACTATTCCTACAGCTTCTCGCCCGAGCTTGAGCAGGAGTGGCGTTGGAGCGAGCGCTATGCCACCCAGCCAGAAATTCTGCGCTACATCCACCATGTGGTCGAGCGCTTTGACCTGCGCCGCGACATCCGCTTCAACACCCGCATGCGCAGCGCTCGCTATGACGAGGAGCTGGCCTTGTGGCTGATCACGGCCGAAGACGGCGCTCAGTGGCAGGCGCGCTACCTGGTGATGTGTGTGGGGCAGCTGTCGACCACCAAGGCGCCGAAGTTAGCGGGTCAGGAGAAATTTGCCGGGCGCATCATTCACAGCGGCCTGTGGCCCAAGGAGCCGGTGTCTTTTGCCGGCCAGCGGGTGGGCATCATAGGTACGGGATCGTCGGGGATGCAGATGACGCCGATCATTGCGCAGCAGGCCGAGCATCTGACGGTGTTTCAGCGCACGCCCAACTACAGCATCGCGTCGGCCAATGCGCCGGTATCCGACGAAGAAGACCGGCAGGTCAAGGCCAACTACCGGGCCCGGCGCGAGCAGGCCTGGAATTCGCCCAGCGGCCTGGGCTTCATGCCCAACAAGCAGTCGGCGCTGCAGGCCACGCCGCAGGAGCGCGAGCAGGTTTATGAGGCCGCTTGGAACCGGCTGGGCTTTGGCTTTGCGCTGGCTTATTACGACATCCTGCTCGATCAGGCAGCCAACGACACCGCGGCCGACTTCATTCGGCGCAAGATTGCAGCGGTGGTCGAAGACCCGGTGGTGCGTGACAAGCTCACACCCAAGGGCCATCCTTTCGGTGCCCGCAGACCGTCGGTGGACAGCGGCTACTTTCAGGCCTTCAACCGCGCCAATGTGGAATTGGCCGATGTACGCGAGTCGCCGATTGTTGAATTCACCACCACTGGCCTGCGCACCCAGGCCAAGCACCATGAATTGGACATGGTCATCTTTGCCACCGGCTTCGATGCCTTCACCGGCTCCTTGCTCAAGCCCGAGATCTTGGGCCGGGGCGGCATGACGCTCAAGGAAAAGTGGGCACAGGGGCCGGTCACGCAGCTGGGTGTGGCCGTGGCCGATTTCCCGAATCTGTTCGTTGTGGTCGGCCCGGGCAGCCCTTCGCTGCTGAGCAATGTGCTGGTCTCGACCGAAGAGCAGATCGACTGGTTGGCACAGCTGCTGCGGCACATGGACGACAGCGGCGCGCTGGAGTTTGAGGCGACCCACGCAGCCGAGCGCGACTGGGTGGCCCATGTGAACCAGCGAGCGCGGGAAACGCTCTACCTGAGCACCGACTCTTACTACAACGGCGCCGAGGTCGCAGGCAAGCCCCGGGTCTTCATGCCGTATTCGGGCGGGGTGCGTGGCTACCGGCGCTTGCTGCAAAACTGCGTCGCCCGCGGCTACGAAGGATTCGAATTGAGGAACCAGGCTTTGGGCACGAGGAGTACATCATGAACATCGATTTTTCGGGCCAGGTGGCAGTGGTGACCGGCGCTGGCGGCGGCATCGGTATGGCGGTGTCACTGCTGCTGGCGGAACTCGGTGCCAAGGTGCTGGCGGTCGACCGCAGCCGGGAGATGGCCGATTCGGCCTTGGCGCAGCTGCGTGCCGCTGGCGCTGTGGCCGAGGCGGCGGTGGCCGATGTGCGTCAGGCGCAGGATGTACAAGCTTATGTGGCGCAGGCGCTCAAGACCTGGGGCCGGATCGACATCTTGATGAACAACGCCGGCTGGCAAGGTCAGGTCAGGCCCCTCATCGACTACCCCGAGGAGGTGTTCGACGAGGTGATGGCGATCAACGTCAAGGGCGTCTTTCTCGGCCTCAAGCATGTGCTGCCGGTGATGGTGGCCCAAGGCAAGGGTGCGGTGGTCAATACCGCCTCGCTGGCCGCGCACATAGGCACCCGCCATCTGGCACCTTACACCGCCAGCAAGCATGCGGTGCTGGGCCTGACCAAGACGGCGGCGCTGGAGGTGGCGCGCAAGGGGGTGCGGGTCAACGCGGTCTGCCCTGGGCCGGTGGACACGCCCATGATCCGTGCGGTGGAAGAAGGGCAGGCGGGCGGCGATCCGCAGGCGCTGCAGGCGCTCAAGACCCAGCGCCTGGCCATGGTGCCCGATGGCCGCTATGCCAGCGCCCGCGAGGTGGCGCAGCTCATGGTTTATTTGGCCAGCGATTGGTCCAGTCACATCACCGGTGAGGGCGTACACATCAATGGCGGGCAGTATTCCTGATGGGAGGATCCGGCCTGTGCCTCGATCGCGTCCAGGCGCTGCCAGGCCCCGAGGGTAGACTTATGAGCATGCTCAAGTTCCAAAAACCCAGGCCACCTTCGCGCAGCGCCAGTGCGCGCTCTGGCCGGCGCAGTGCGGTCGATGCGACGGTGCCCGAAGACATCCGCGACGCGGTCTGGCGCCTCAAGAGTGAGCGCATCGTCGCTGCGGCGGTCGAGCTGTTTTACAAGCAGGGCTATACCAAGACCACACTCGATCAGGTGGCCGAGGCGATCAGCGTCACCAAGCCCTTTATCTACTCGCACTTCAAATCCAAGAATGATTTGCTGGCCGAGATCTGCTCGCGCGCGATCCGTGTTTCTCACGAGGCCCTCAACCGGGTGTTTGCTGCCGATATCTCGCCGACCGAAAAGCTCTACACAATCGCCCGCGACTTCATGCTGACGGTGTTGCAGCATCAGGCGCATGCGGTGATCTACAGCCGCGAGGAAAAGGAGTTGGCGCCCGAAGACCGTGATGCGATCAACGCATTGCGCCGTGGCTTCGACCGCCGCTTTTCCGCCCTGCTCGAAGAAGGCGTGGCCAGCGGTGAATTCACCGTCGATGATGTGCCCTTGACCGCCCTGGCCATCGGCGGCATCGTGGGCTGGGCGCCGGTGTGGTACAGGCCCGGCGGGCGCCTGAGTCAGATCGAGGCGTCGGAGAGGGTCGCGGTGCTGGTGCTGGCCATGGTGCAAGCCAAGAGTCTCAAAAAGCGCAAGCCCAAGGGCCTGCTTCCTGTTCCGGCAGAGTTGCGCGCCTGAGCGTTTGATCGTTTGAGCGCCTGAACGCCCAAGCCGCTGGGCTGATCAGCTGCCCAGATAGGCAGCGATCACCGTCGGGTCGTTTTGCACCTGCGCCGGCGTGCCTTCGGCGATCTTGCGGCCAAAATCAAGCACCACGATCTTGTCGGAGATGTCCATGATCACCGGCACGTCATGCTCGACCAGCAAGAAGGTGACTCCCATTTCGGCACGGACCCGTTTTATCAGCTCGGTCATGACGTCTTTTTCAGCGCTGCTCATGCCGGCCATAGGCTCGTCGAGCAGCACCAGCTTGGCTTTTTGCATCAGCGCCCGGCCAAACTCGAGTTGCTTCTGGCGTCCGTAGGACAGCTCGCCGGGGAGCTGGTCGGCGGTATCGGTCAAGCCCAGGTAATCGAGCACGGTGTAGGCGGCCTCCAGGCCTTCGCGTTTTTCCCGCCGCGCCTGTGGGCTCATGAAGGCGCCCTGCAACACACCAGAGCGGCCTTGCAGATAGGTCCCCACCAGCAGGTTGTCGATCACGCTCAGGCCGCCGAACAAGGCCAGATTTTGAAAGGTGCGGGCGATGCCGTGCCGCGCCACCACATGGGCCGCACGTGCGGTGATGTCTTGCCCGTCAAAATGCACCTGCCCGCCGGTGGGCGTGTACATCCCTGTGACGCAGTTGAACAGGGTGGTCTTGCCCGCGCCGTTGGGCCCCATCAACGAGGTGATGGAGCCAGCGGCCATGTCAAAGCTGACCCGGTCCAATGCGGTCAGGCCCTGGAACTGCATCAAGAGGTCCCGAACCTCCAGCAGATTCTGGCTCATGCTGCGCCCCCTTCCTTGGCCACGCCCAGGTAGGATTCGCGCACCAGGTCACTGTTGGCGACGTCTTGCGCGCTGCCCGATAAGGTGATGCGGCCGCGCTCGAGCACATAGGCGGTGGTCGCAAAATCAAGGGCCAGCCTGGCGTTTTGCTCAACCACCAGGATGGACGCGCCCAAGGTCTCACCGACCAGCTTGAGTTGTTTGTAGATGGCTCTGACGATCAGCGGCGCCAGCCCTAAGGAGAGTTCGTCGACCAGCAGCAGGCGCGGCCGGGTCACCAGCGCGCGGCCGAGTGCCAACATCTGCTGCTCGCCACCCGAGAGCCAGCCGGCGGCCTGGCTGCGCCGCTCTTGCAGCCTCGGAAACAACTCGTACACCGCGTCCATGCGTTCCTTCTCGGTGGACTTGGGCAGCACTGCCGCGCCCACCCGCAGGTTTTCCTCGACCGTCAGTTGCTTGAAGACCAGCCGGCCTTCCGGCACCTGGCCCATGCCCATGCGTACCAGCTTGTGCGAAGGCAGGCCCAGGATCGATTGCCCATCCATGGCGATACTGCCGCCGGTGATCTGACCGTTGTGCAGGGGCAGCAGGCCCGAGATGGCTCGGATCATGGTCGTCTTGCCGGCCCCGTTGGCGCCCAGCAGGGCAACAACCCCTCCTTTGGGGATGGTCAGGTTCACACCGTCGAGGGCAAAGCCCTTGCGGGCATAGCGCACAGACAGGTCGCGCAATTCCAGGGCGTGGCTCATGAGCGGCTCCACCAGGCGGTCAAACGGGCCTTGAGTCGGGTGGCCATGCCGGCAATGCCCCAGGGCGCAAAGATCAGCAGTACGATGACCAGCATGCCAAAGATGGCCTGAACCAATTGCGGCTTGTGATCGACCAGCACGCTGCGCAGCAGACCTGTGGTGTCGCCCGCCTGTGCGGTCAGACCAGTGATGATGGAAGGCAGCAGCAGCCAGACCGCCGCGCCCACCACCGCGCCGGGCAGCGAGCCCATGCCGCCAATGATGATCATGGCGATGAACTGTATGGCAAATTGAATGCCGAAAAATTCCGAGGTCACGTTGCTCAGGTAGTAGGCGTAGAGCGCCCCACCCATTGCAGCGATGGCCGAACTAAATGCAAAAGCCTTGAGCCTGAGAAAACGCACGTCAATGCCGTTGGCGGTGGCCGCCAGCTCGTGGTCGCGCATGGCCTGCATGGCCCGGCCTTCCCGGGTGCGCAGGCTGTTGCGCAGCAGCCAGTAGATAAAAATCACCAGGGGCAGCAGGAAGAAGTACCAGCGCATGGGCGTACTCAGTGTCCAGGAGCCCAGGGTGGCGTTTTTGTAAGGCACGCCCACCACATCGAAGAACTTGAACTGGTACTCCATGAAGGCAAAAACCACCAAGTAATGCACCGCGAATGTCGACAGCACGAAGTACAGCCCGCGTACCCGCAGCGAGGGCAGGCCGGCCAGCAGTCCAGCCAGGGCGCCACCCAGGCCGGCAGCGATCAAGACCAGAGGAAAAGGCCAGCCCCACTGCGAGCCGGTGATGGCTGCCGTCATGGCGCCGACCGCATAAAAGGCGGCGTGGCCGATGGAAATGAGCCCGGCCGAACCGGTCAGGTAATTGAGCGACAGGGCGCCGAGCATGGTGATCAGCATCAGATTGACCTGGCTCAGGCCGATGTTGAGCAGCATCATGTTCGACAGGCGAAAACCGAAGATTTGCCGCTCGGTCAGCAAGATGGGTAGGTATAGCAGTACGGCTGCCGCCAGCGCCAGCCAGAGCCAGCGCCAGGGTGAAGGGGCGGCCGCGCGCAGCGCGCCGGAACGAAGGACGGTGGCGGTCATGGATAGTTGGACTCGAGGGATGGGTCAAACGCGGCCAAGTTCACGCTGGCCGAAGAGGCCCCAGGGGCGGACCATGAGGATCGCCAGCAGCAGCACGTAGACCAGGATGTCGCTGGACTTCGGTGAGATGTAGGTGGCCGACAGTTGTTCGATCAGGCCTACCAGCAGCCCGCCGATGATGGCGCCCGGGATGCTCTGCATGCCGCCGATCACCACTGCAGGCAGGGCCAGCAGACCGATGTGCTCAAGTTCGGGCGAGACGATCTGCAGTTGCCCCAGAAAAAGGCCGCCGATGGCCGCCAGGCCGGCGCCGATCGCCCAGGCGAGCCGGTTCATGACTTTGACATTGACGCCCGAGACCAGCGCCGCTTCATGGCCGTCGGCGGTGGCCCGCATCAGCAGGCCGATGGATGTGAACTTGAAGAAGGCGCCGAAAGCGGCCATGCACAGCCAGCTGACACCCGCTGCCACCAGATGCAGCTGCGAGATCCGGACATCCCCCACGAGGAAGATGCCGGTGGGCATGGGCGTACTCAGTGTGCGGGACTGGACACCGTACAGGATTTCGATGACCGCCCGCATCACGATGGACAGGGCAATGGTCAGCATGATCACCGACAGCATGGGCCGGCCCGACAGGGGCTGAATCAGCACAATGTGGATGACCACACCCAAGGCGGCAGAGGCGGCGATGATGGCCGCCACTGCCAGCGGAAAAGGCAGGCCCAGAAGATTGATCGTAGTGACGGCGAAATACGCGCCGAAAGCCACGAACATCCCCTGGGCGAAGTTGAAGACGTCGGTGGCCTTGAACACCACCGCAAAACCCAGGGCCACCAGTCCATAGATGCTGCCAAGCGCTATGCCACTGAGAAGAACTTGTATGAACATGGTGAGGTGACCCTGGTCGAGCTGATTACTTCATGTACTTTTCGTAGTCGGCGAACTCGCCGAACGAGACATACTTCTTGGCGCCATAGTCATAGCCGATCATGCGAAAGCGCGAGGGCCCAGCGTGGTCGGTCGGCGTCATCACGATGGGCGCGGCCAGGCCGTTGCTGTTGACGGTGAAGCCTTTGCTCATGGCCTCAACCAGTCTGGCGCGCGTCGGTTGGGGTCCGGCCAGTTGCAGGGCTTGGACGGCCATCTGTCCAACCACCCAGCCAGCCACGTAGTTGACGTCTTCCTTCATGGCACTGTGGTTGTATTTGTCAGCCGCTGCCATCATCTCCTTGTTGCCCGCTGACTGGTCGGCGCCGCCCGGCGTGAAGCAGCTGATAACGTTGTAGTTGGGGCCAGCCTCGGGGCCGATGGCCGCGTAGATCTGCGGCGACATCAGGTAGGAGATGCCGAAGGCCGGGATCTTCAAGCCGTACTGGTGCATGGCCTTCATGGTGAGGATGGCGGTGTTGCCTACGCCGTAGATCGTGATGAAGTCAGGCTTTTGCTTGATGATTTCCAGCACCTGCGGCGTGACGTCGGCGGCGGTGATCTTCATGGTCACCAGCGACGAGGTACCGCCATACTTTTTGACCGCGTCGGCGATGAACTGGGCGTATTCCACGCCGCCCGCGCTCTCGATAGAGACCACCATGACTTTCGGGCTCTTGACCTTGAGTTTTTCGGTCATGTAGCCGACGCCGGCCTTGGCCATTTCAGGGTAGGTGCAAAAGCCGCCATAGACCAGGGGGGAGGTGGGCTCGGACAGTGGCTTGGTGTGGGTGTAGGTGCCCACGATCGGAATCTTGCCGCCACGGATGGTGGGCGCCAGCGAGACCTGCGAGCTCGACGAGCCCATGCCTGAGATGGCGAGCACCGGTGTCTGGGTACTCAGCTTCTCATAGTTGATCTTGTCTTGCGCTGGGTTGAAGCGGCTGTCTTCGGCCAGCACATTGATGCGTCGGCCGTTGACGCCGCCCTTTTCGTTGATGCTGCGCACATAGGCTTGAAAGCCATTGGTCCAGATGCCCTGGGAGCCCGAAGCCGGACCGCTCAGGTCCATCATCACGCCCCAGTCGACGCGGTCTTTGTAGACGCCTTCAGACGGCGATTCGAATTGGGCCTGTGCGCTCAGGGCCAGGGTGCCGGCGGCCAGCGCTGCCAGCAGGCGTTTGCGCAGCAGTCCGCGCTGTTCGGTTTTTTTGTCTTGCATGAGATCTCCTCTCGGGTTGATGAAGCGGCGTGAATCGGTGGCAGGGGGTGGGGTCACATCCTGCCCAAGCGTGAGAACCCCTTATCGGCCAGCCACGGCTTTGGGGCGGGAAAAATCGAAGCCTTCGTAGTCTTTCTCGACCACTTCCCGACAACGTGCAGCGTAGGTGGAAAAGCCGCCGATGTAGGGCAGGAAAACCCGGGGTTTGCCGGGAATATTGGCACCCATGTACCAGGAATTGGCGCTGACGAACAAAGTCCCATTGGCCACTTCTTGCACATGCTGGACCCACTGGTCCTGAGCGGCCTGCTGAGGATCGATTCGGGTATGACCATGCTGGTCCATATAGGCCAGGCAGTCGGCGATCCACTCGACATGCTGCTCGATCGAGACGATCACATTGGTCAGGATCGATGGGCTGCCCGGCCCGGTGATGGTGAACAGGTTGGGAAAGCCGGCCGTCATCAAGCCCAGGTAAGAGGTGGGGCCCGATTGCCACAGCTGCTTGAAGGTCTTGCCCTGTTCGCCAACCAGGTTCAGGCGCTCAAGGGCGCCGGTGACCGCGTCATAGCCGGTGGCAAACACCATGGCGTCGAGCTCGTAGCGGCCTTCTCGGGTGATGGCGGCGCTGTCGTCGAAGCGCTCGATGGGCGTGCTGCGAAGATCGATCAGCTCGACGTTGGGCAAGTTGTAGGTTTGGTAGTAGCCGGTATCGACGCAGATGCGCTTGGTGCCTATGCCGTGATCATGCGGCAGCAACTTTTCGGCTACGTCCGGGTTTTGAACCAGCTGCCGGATCTTGCCGCGCACGAATTCGCTGAGCAGCTCGTTGGATTGCCGGTTGATGAAGGTGTCATTAAAGGAGTGTGCGAAATTGGTGCCGCCCTTGCGCCAGCGGCGTTCCATTTCTTCGGCGCGTGCCTCGTCGCTCATTTCCAGCGCCGACTGCGTGCCGTATTCGTACATGATGCCCGAGCGGGTATTGCGCGCCTGCTCGCGGTACTTGGGGTAATTGCTCAGCCAGTCCTGTTGGTGGGCTGCATCGATGGGGCCGTTCCAGGCCGGTACGCTGAAATTGGGGGTGCGCTGGAACACATAGAGTTCCTTGGCCTGCTTGGCCAGTTGCGGAATCGCCTGTATGCCTGAGGATCCGGTGCCCATGACGCCCACCCGCAAACCGGTGAAGTCCACCGGCTCCTTGGGCCAGCGGCCGGTGTGGTAGGTCTGCCCTTTGTAAGCGTCGAGTCCTTCGATATTGGGCAGGCGCGATTCGGACAGGCAGCCGGTGGCGGTGATCAGGATGTTGCAGGTGGCCTCCTGGCCCTGCTCGGTACGCACCAGCCAGCGCTGTTCATCGGCCAGCCACTGGCCGGCGCTGACCTTGGCATTGAGGCTGATGTCACGTCTCAGGTCGAAGCGGTCGGCCACATGGTTGATGTAGCTCAGGATTTCTGCCTGCGCGGGATAGCGCTCGGTCCACTTCCATTCCTGCTGCAACTCGGGTGACCAGGAGTAAGAGTACTGCATGCTGTCGACGTCGCAGCGGGCACCCGGATAGCAGTTCCAATACCAGGTGCCGCCGACGCCGTCACCAGCTTCGAAGACATGGGCACGCCGACCCAGCAGGCGCAGGCGGTGCAGCATGTACAGGCCGGCAAAACCGGCGCCGATGACCACGGCATCAAAGTGCAGTCGTTGTGAAGTGCTGGCGTTCATAGAGGCTCGACAAGTAGTGCCCAGGCTTAACCCTGGCGTAAGGCCAGCGCGATCCACTGGCAGACAAAGCCGGACATCAGCACGCCGGCCTTGACCAGCTTGCCATGGGTGAGCATGCCGTGCATGTGGTCGGCCAGATGCAAGCTGGTGACGGCGACATCAGCCGCCTCCAGGCGGCGAGCGTATTCCCGGCCTTCTTCGCACAGGGGGTCATGCGCGGCGGTCAGCACCAGGGTCTTGGGCAGGCCGGCCAGGCTGGCCGCGAACGCCGGCGAGGCGTGCCAATCACGGCGGTCTTCGGCGCGCGGCGTGTAGTGGTCGATAAAGTAATGCATGGTCTTGTCGGTCAGCGGCACACCGGCTTGGACCCGCTGATAGCCTGGCGATGAGGCGGTCAGATCGGTGACCGGATAGACCAGAGCCTGCATCTTGCAAGTTGGCAAATCACCGTCGCGGGCCATCAGGGCCAGCACCGCTGCCAGATTGCCGCCGGCGCTGTCGCCAGCCACACCCAGCCGGGCCGGATCGACATGCAGCTCGGCCGCCTGGCTGTGCAGCCAACGCCAGGCGTGGGCGCAGTCCTCGACCGCGGCAGGGTAGGGGTGCTCGGGCGCCAGCCGATAGTCCACCGAGACCACGCAGATTTGAGCCTCATTGGCCAGCTGGCGGCACAGGCGGTCGTGGCTGTCGAGGTTGCCGATGACCCAGCCCCCGCCGTGCATATAGAGCACCGCAGGCAGCGCAGCGTCGGCAGCGGTACCCGCGCCGCGGTAGATGCGCAGCTTGAGATCGCCTGCGGGTGTGGCAATGCTCTGGTCGCGCACCGACGCGACCTCTTGGGCCGGCGGCTGTAGGATGTCCCAGGTGCCGGCATAAGCCTGGCGGGCCTGATCGGGGGTCAGCGCTTCAAATGGCGGGCGGCCGGCTTGACGGCCCAGTTCGAGCAGGCGGGCCAGATCGGGATCGTAGGCGGGCATGGGGATCTCCTGGACGATGTTCAGCGGCGCTCGTAACCGGGGCGCGGAATGGTGGCCATGACCGAGCGTACGAAGCCGCCATCGACCGTGATTTCTTGCCCAGTGATGTACTGCGCCATGTCGCTGCTGAGAAACAGCACTGCGCGGGCGATGTCCAGTGGCTGGCCGATGCGCCCCAGTGGGATGGCTGCGCTGCGACGGCGCACCACGTCGGCGTCGGTGTGAAAGGGTGCGGTCATGCCGGTTTCAGTCAGGCCAGGGCTGACCACATTGCTGCGGATACCGTGCGGCGCCCATTCGATGGCCAGTTGGCGCGACAGCATGGCCACGCCAGCCTTGGCCACGCTGTAAGCACCGCTGAAAGGGGTGGCGTGATCGGCTGCGATGGAGGCGATATGCACCAGGGCGCCGTGTTTGGCCTGGCGCATTTGGCGGCCAAAGGTTTGGGCGCAAATGAAATACGCGGTCAGGTTGACCGACAGCAGTTTGTTCCATTCGGCCAGAGGCAATTCATCGAGAGCGCCCGGCCGCAAAATACCCGCTGCGTTGACGAGAACTGCGCAGGGTCCCAGTTCTCGCTCGCAGGTGGCCGCAGCCAGGGCTACCTGCTCGGGGTCGGAAGTGTCACAGCGCTGCAGCAGGCTGCGTCCGCCCTGCTCAGCGATCTGCTTGTGGGTAGCCTGCAGGCCCTCTTCATTGAGATCGAGCATCAGCACTTTGGCGCCCGCACCGGACAGGGCCATCGCACAGGCGCGGCCTATGCCGCTGCCGGCGCCGGTGACCACAGCGGTCTGGTTCTGGAGGCCAAAATAATCGATGGCAGTCATGCTCATGGACAGTCCTTGGTGAGAGGTCGCGGCCTACTGGCGCATGGCTTTGGCCAGCGAGCGGCGGTAATCCAGCGGGTCGAGTTCCAGGCCGTAGCGGGGGCTGTCGGGGTAGCGCTTTTGCACCAAGGCCCGGTCGGCCAGAATTTCTTCGCGCATGGTTTGGGGCGAGGGCAGTCGGGCTTTGCCAGTGAGCAGGTCGGTGACCCAGCGCGACTGGTCGTCCATCATGCGGATGTTGCCCCCGCCGCTGACGTTGAAAAAGCCGACAAAGTACAGGCCCTCTTCTTGCGGATGCACCACCCGCTGGTAGAGGTTGATCCAGTGCTCTTCCATGGGAGAGCAGTTTGCCGGTAGAAAGGGCAGTTCCACCAGATAGCCGGTGGCGGCAATCAAGGTGTCGAATTCTTCGGTGCTGCCGTCTTCAAAACTGACCTGACGGCCCTGGACCTTGGCGATGCCGGGCTTGGCGCGCAGCCGACCCCAGACGAAATGACCCATCAGCAGGTGGTGCCCGGCAGGATGAGTGCGGGTTTGTGGTGTGCGAAAGCCCCACTGTTCCATGGTGCCGAAGGCCAGGCGCGAGAGGGTGGTGCGGATCAGGCGTCGCAGCGGCCAGGGCATCCAGGGCTTTTCCAGCTTGGCCAGCACCCGGGAAGTCGGCATGCCTAGGAACATCCGTGGCATCAAGAGCACTGGCGAGCGGGCAGCCACCACCGCGTCGCGGGTGTGGGGCGCAATGTCGGAGGCGATGTCGCAGGCGCTGTTGCCTATGCCCACAACCAGCACTTTTTTGCCTTTGAAGGGCTCAGGGAGCCGGTAGTCATGGGCATGCAGGTATTGGCCTTCAAACTGTTTGGCAAACGGCGGGTGGCGCGGCACGTTCTGGTGTCCGCTGGCCACTACCACTGCGTCAAACAGGCCCGCCGACTCGCCTTTGACCTCGATGCGCCATTTGCGCTGGCCGCCCTCGTCCACCGGCTGAACCGCTGTGACCGGTGAGTGCAGGCGGATATGGGGCATCAGCCCAAAGCGCTCAGCATAGGCGCGCAAATAGGCAGTGACCTGGGTATGGTCAGGGTAGAGCGGCGAGTCTGGCGGGAAGGGGAAGTCCTCGTAGGCGGTGACTTTGTGTTCAGAGTTCAGGTGCAGCGACTGGTAGGCCGGGCTCATGCCGTTGTCGTTGTCGTAGACCCACAGGCCGCCGAGAAAGCCCCCGTATTCGAAGACGGTGACTTTCTGGCCGCGGCCGAGCAGATGCTTGGCCGCGCACAGGCCGGCCGCTCCGGCGCCGATCACGGCCACATGCCGAACCGCGCTCATAGGCCCAGCCCGATCACGGCTGACCGGCATTTGGCCTTGGCGGCTTGTCCCGGGCGCAGGCATCTGCTGATCATGAAAATCCTCCCTCGGCCCCGGCGATCCCAGGCTGGTTGTCATTAGGTTACTTGTCAGTATCTTAAATTGCCTAAGAGATTGAATCAATGATTTGGTCTGACCGTTTATGGGGGGTTTCCCTGATGTGGCAGCCCGTCCACCTACAATACTGGGGTTTCAGGGCGGCTGTCCCGCTGCTCTGGCGACTCCTTTTGTATTCGGGACCATGTCGAGGCACACCATGTATAAAAACCTCCTGGCCGCCTGCGCGGCCGTTTTTTCCGTTCTATCGGTCCAGGCACAGCCTGGCGCTGCTTCCAAACCGCCTCTGAAGGTGGCCGTGCTGCATGTGGCGCCGGTCACTGAAGCTGGCTGGGTCCGCCAGCATGAGGATGCCCGCCTGGCCCTGGAAAAGGCCCTGGGCCCGCGGGTACAGACTCGCGCCGTCGAGAACGTGGCCGAAGGTGCTGACGCGGAGAGGGTGATCCGCGATTTGGCGCAGCAGGGCTATGGTCTGATCTTCACCCCCAGTTTTGGTTATATGGAGCCCACCCTCAAGGTGGCGCGCGACCATCCCGCGATCAAATTTGAGTCGCTCACCGGCTACAAGACGGCAGCCAATGTGGCCGTGGCCAACGCCCGCTATTACGAGGGACGTTACCTGGCCGGCATTGCCGCTGGCCGACTGAGTCGCAGCGGCGTGGCCGGCTATGTGGCTGGTTTTCCAATTCCTGAGGTGCTGCAGGGCATCAACGCTTTCACGCTGGGCATGCGTTCGGTGCGCCCTGATGCGTTGGTCAAGGTGGTCTGGCTGCAGGCCTGGTTCGATCCGGTGCGCGAGCGCGAGGCGGCCATGACGCTGCTCAATCAGGACGTGGATCTGCTGGCCTTTCACACCGCATCGACGGCGGTCATGCGAGCAGCGCAGGAGCGCGGCAAGCTGGCCATTGCTTACCATTCAGACATGCGCCATGTCGCCCCCGAGGCACAGGTGCTGGCCGTCACCCATCAGTGGGGCGATTACTACACCGCCCGTGCCAAGGCGGTGCTGGACGGCCAATGGCAGAGCCAATCGCTGTGGGGCGGGGTGCGTCAGGGCATGGTGCGGGTCGGCGAATTCGGGCCACAAGTGCCGCAGGCGGTGCGCCAGGAGGTTCTGGCTCGGCAGGCCGATATGGCTGCCGGCCGCCTTCTTCCTTTTGCGGCGGCCGACAAGCCTGTGCTCGATGCCAGCGGCGCTGTGCTGATTCCAGCGCGCTCCGCACTCAATGACGAGCAGATCCTGGGGATGAAGGTGCTGGTTCAGGGCGTGCAGGGCGGTTTGCCCCGCTAAAGCCTACCGTCCGGGAGGCTGTGACTGACTTGGACAGGATTAGCGGTTCCCATGTGTGGCTGCCTGAGGTGGCGTGCCCGTAATCCGCTACCCTTACGGCTATGCCTGCTTACCGCGCCGCCCTGCTTTATTACTCAGCCGATCATCGGCTGGTTTACGAGTCCGATGGCTTGTTGGTCACGCGCTCCGGCGAGGACGGGGTGCAGCGGGTCAGCGCGGTGGGTGCTTGGTCGGCTCTGGCGCACGCGCACAGGGATGAAGCGGTCAGGCATTGGCCAGGCCGCATCATCGCGCCGGGCTTCGTCGATCTGCATATTCATTACCCTCAGGTCGATGTGATCGCTTCGCCGGCCGAAGGGCTACTGCCCTGGCTGGAAAACTACACCTTCGTACAAGAGGCCCGCTTTGCCGATCTGGCCCATTCGGCCGAGGTCGCGTCATTCTTTCTGGATGAATTGGAGCGCCAGGGGGTGACGACCGCGCTGACGTTTTGCTCGTCTCACCCTGAATCGGTCGATGCCCTGATGACTGCAGCGCAGGCGCGCCGACTGCGGCTGATTGCAGGCAAATGCCTGATGGACAGGAACGCCCCCGATGGTGTGCGCGATGAGACCGAGCGCAGCCTGCTCGATACCGAGGCTTTGATCGGCCGTTGGCACGGGCGCGACCGCCTGGGCTATGCGATTACCCCGCGATTTGTGCCCAGCTGCAGCGATGCGCAACTGGCCGGCGCTGGCGAGTTGGCCCGGCGCTACAGCGATGTCTGGGTGCAGTCGCATGTGGCAGAAAATTTAGACGAGATCGCCTGGGTGCGGGCGCTCCATCCCGCAGCGCGCAGTTACCTGACGGTCTATGAGCAGTTTGGCCTTTTGCGCCCGCGCAGCGTGTACGCGCACTGCATCCATTTTGACGACCAAGACCGCAGCCTGATGTGCGCGAGCGGCGCTGCAGCGGCTGTTTGTCCCACCAGCAATTTGTTTTTGGGCAGCGGCATGTTCGACCATGCTGCCGCCCGTGTGGCGGGCATGCTGCATGGGTTGGCCAGCGATGTGGGCGGTGGCACGAGCTTTAGCCCGTTTCACACCATGATGGCCGCCTACCAGGTGGGGCGGGACAGCCGGGGCAAGGCGGGTTTATCGCTGCCGGCGCAGGAGCTGTGGTTTTCGCACACCGCCGGCGCCGCCCGCGCCTTGGGGCTAGAAGGCGTGGTGGGCAACTTGCTGCCGGGCTGTGAAGCCGATTTTGTGCTGCTCAACCCGGGCGCCACACCTTTGCTGGCGCGTCGCAGCGCTCAGGCCGGCAGCATCGAGGAGCTCCTGTTTGCCCTGATTGTCCTGGGCGATGAGCGGGTGATCGAGCGCACGGTGATTGCCGGTCGCACGCCTGCCTGAAACTCTATCCGGCACGGCCCGGGTGCGAGCCTGTGCGCTCCCTACAATGGGGGTCTACAGGGGAAGCGCGATGAGCATCAAGAGCGACAGGTGGATACGGCGCATGGCCGAGCAGCATGGGATGATCGAGCCCTTTGAACCTGCCCAAGTCAGGCAGGCCGAGGGTGGTCGCAAGATCATCAGCTACGGTACCAGCAGCTACGGCTACGACATTCGCTGCGCCCCTGAGTTCAAGGTCTTCACAAATATTCATTCGACCGTGGTCGACCCCAAGAATTTCGATGAAAAAAGCTTCGTCGACTTTCACGGCGACAGTTGCATCATTCCGCCCAATAGTTTCGCCCTGGCCCGTACCCTGGAGTACTTCAGAATTCCGCGCAATGTGCTGACCATCTGCCTGGGTAAGAGCACCTATGCCCGCTGTGGCATCATCGTCAACGTCACCCCTTTCGAGCCGGAGTGGGAGGGCTATGTGACGCTGGAGTTCTCCAACACCACCCCGTTGCCGGCGCGCATCTACGCCGGCGAGGGTTGCGCGCAGGTGCTGTTTTTTGAGAGCGACGAGGTCTGCGAAACCTCCTATAAGGACAGGGGCGGCAAGTACCAGGGCCAGGTTGGTGTCACCTTGCCAAAAGCTTGAACTGCCTGGTCGATGCGCACGAACAAATACTTTCACATTTGGCAAGGCTTAAAATGAGAGTTTTTTGCCGGGACAATTTTTGGCAGGGTCAAAGGAATCAGGCTTGAACGATCCGACCATTCATTGGCCGCCGTCTGACGCGGCTGTGCCCCAGCATTTGGCCATCATCATGGATGGCAATGGCCGTTGGGCCAAGCAGCGCGGTCTGCCGCGAACTTTTGGGCACAGCAGCGGTGCGCGGCAGGTCAAAGCCTTGATCAACCACTGCGCGGATAGCGGCGTTGCCTTTTTGACCCTGTTCGCCTTCAGTTCGGAGAATTGGAAGCGGCCGGCCGAAGAGGTCTCCAGTCTGATGAGTCTTTTTGTGCTCTATCTGGAAAAAGAGATACGCGCGATGCGCATGGAGGGGGTGCGTTTGCGGGTGATTGGCGATATTTCCCGTTTTGACGGTCGCCTTCGCAATCTGATTGCCGATGCCGAGCGCGAGACAGCGGATAACAAGCGCATCACCGTGACGGTAGCGGCCAATTACGGCGGGCGCTGGGATATGGTCGAAGCGGTCCGCCGCTGGCAGCAGGCCCACCCCGGCCAGTCGGCCCTGGACCTGAGCGAAGACGATCTTGCGCCTTATTTAAGCACCGCCCATGCGCCCGACCCTGACTTGCTGATACGCACCGGCGGTGAGTCGCGCATCAGCAATTTTCTCCTGTGGCAATTGGCGTATGCTGAGCTTTACTTTAGCGATGTGCTTTGGCCGGATTTCTCCATCCAGGAGATGGATAAGGCCCTGGCCTGGTTTGCCGACAAGGACAGGCGCTTCGGTGCTGTGAGCGATCGCGTCGCCAGTTAAGGCCGGCGCGCGGGTTCAGCCTTGCCGAACGCCTGGTGCGGCCGTGAATTTTCTGTTTGAGGTTTCATGCTGAAATATTTGTCCCGTTTCCTGCCGCTGCTCCTGGTCGGCATGGCTGCCAGCGCCCAAAACGCCGGCTTGAACTTTGTGCCGGCCGGTGCTGCATCCTTGAACCGCGCTGCAAACGACCTTGCTATGCCCGGCTTGAATGCGCCCGGCTTGAATGCGCCCGGCTTGAATGCGCCCGGCGCGGCGCCGCCTGGCGGCGCCTCCGCCGCGCCAGAGAGCCGCCTTCGGCCGGTATCGAGACCGCAGCCCAACCAGTTCCAGCGCTTTGTGCAGGAGACAACCGGGCGTGCGCTACCCTCGTATGGCAGTGAGCTGTTCAGTCAGGCCCAGGCCTACTCCCCGGATGCGGCCTTGCCCGCGCCGGCAGACTATGTGCTCGGTGTGGGTGACGAGCTGCGCATTCAGGTTTGGGGTGCGGTGGACTATGTCGGCAACCATGTCATCGACCGTCAGGGCCAAATCAGTCTGCCGCGGGTCGGGGTGGTCACTCTTGCGGGCGTGCCCCTGAACGACATTGAATCGCTCTTGCGTGCGCGTCTGAGTCGGGTGTTTACCAACTTCAGCTTGAGTGCCAGCATGGGAAGGCTGCGCGCCATTCAGGTCTATGTGGTCGGTCAGGCCCAGCAGCCTGGAACCTATCAGCTCTCGAGTCTGAGCACCTTGATCAATGCGGTTTTTGCCAGCGGCGGGCCCAATGCCAACGGCTCGATGCGCAACATCCAGCTGCGCCGCGGGGGGCAGACCATCACCACCCTGGATCTCTATGAATTTATCGGCAAGGGCGACAAGGGGCGCGATGTGTCGCTGCAGACCGGCGATGTGATTGTCATCGCGCCGGCCGGCGCGCGGGTGGCCATCACCGGGGCATTGGACCAAGCCGCGATTTATGAGCTCAAGCCAGGCGGCGGCTCGCTCGGTGAAGTGCTGGCCCAGGGGGGAGGCCTGCCCGCCCTGGCCGATCCGCGCAAGGCCTTGCTCGAACGGATCCTGAATGACCGTACGCCACCGAGGCAGGTTATCGATGTCACGCTCGACGCCCTGGGTCTGCAGACCGCCCTGCGCGATGGCGACGTACTGACCGTGCTCCCCATCAGCCCGGCCTTTGCCAACGCGGTGACCCTGCAAGGCACGGTCGCGCAATCGCTGCGCTACCGCTGGTTCGAGGGCATGCGGCTGCTCGATTTGTTGCCCGACCGTGAAGCCCTCATCACTCCGGGCTATCACACCCGCAAGAACCTGTTGGTACAAAACCTGCAAACTCTCGCAGCGGGCGGCAAACTCGTCGAGCGGGTGCGGGGGCTGGCCGACGAAATCAACTGGGACTACGCGGTGGTAGAGCGCCTGGACAAGGAGCGCCTGAGTACGCAGGTGTTGCCCTTTCACTTGGGGCGCTTGGTTCTCAACAAGGACGCTGCCCAAAATCTGCCTCTCCTGCCCGGCGATGTGGTGACGATCTTTAGCAACAACGATCTGCGCTTGCCGGTCGCCCGCCGCACCCGTCTGGTGCGGTTGGAGGGCGAGGTCGCTGCCCCTGGGATCTACCAGAGCGAGCCGGGTGAAACGATCGCCCAATTGATCGCGCGGGTTGGCGGCCTGAGCTCGCAAGCCTACCTTTTTGGCATCGAGTTCACCCGAGAGACGGTGCGTCAGCGTCAGCAGGAAAACCTGGATACGCTGATTCGCCGGTTGGAGGCACAGGCCCAATCACAAGCCACAAGCCAAGCGGCCAATGCCACCGGCGATCGCGCTGCACAGGCTCAGGTCACCCTGGCGGCCCAACAGGCGCAGGTGCGCAGCCAGATCGAACGCCTGAAAGAGCTCAAAAGCAACGGCCGGGTTGCCCTTGAGCTCGATCCCAGGGCCCGTGACTTGGCCGCGTTGCCGACCCTGACGCTGGAAGATGGCGACCGTATCGTCGTACCGGCGTCACCGGGCTTTGTGGCGGCCATGGGTTCTGTCAACAACGAAAATGTGTTTATTCACCGAACCGGCAAGACGGTGGCAGAGGTCATTCGCGCTGCGGGTCTGACGGAGGACGCAGAACCTGACCAGGCCTTCCTGCTGCGCGCCGATGGCAGCATTGTTGCCCGCCGCGATCGTGGTGGGTTTTGGGGACGGGGCGGCTTTGACGCAATCGAGCTGATGCCCGGTGACACTGTGGTGATACCGGCCATGCTAGACCGGGAGAGCCGTTACAACTTCCTGATTCGGGCGGCCAAGGACTGGACCCAGATCCTGGCCAATCTCGGTCTCGGTACGGCCGCCCTCAAGACCTTGCGCAATTGATACAAGGCAAGGACGCATGAACGACTCCAACCTACCCAGCGTGCCTGAAGACGAGGAGATCAGTCTGCTCGATCTGCTGCAGACGATCGCCGACAACCTCAGGCTGCTCATCCTGGGCCCTTTGCTCGCTGGTTTGGCAGCATTGGGCATCGCGTTTGCCATCGCGCCGACCTACACCGCTACGGTGCGCTTCCTGCCCCCCCAGCAGCAGCAAAGCTCGGCGGCGAGCATGCTGGCCAGCCTGGGCGCGCTCGGTGGCCTGGCCGGTGCGGCTTCGGGCCTGAAGAATCCCTCAGATCAATACCTGGCCTTCATCAAGAGCCGGACCGTGCAGGATGCGCTGATCGACCGCTTTGACCTCATCACGCGCTACGAAGCCGATCTGCGAGAGGACGCGCGCAAAACCTTGCAGGCCAGCTCGCGTTCCATCAGCGGGACCAAGGATGGGCTGATCACAGTCGAGGTGGATGACAAGGACCCGAAGTTCGCCGCTGAGTTGGCCAATGCGCATGTTCAAGAGCTGCAAAAGCTATTGGCCAGGCTGGCCGTGACCGAAGCGCAGCAGCGGCGCTTGTTTTTTGAAAAGCAGCTGCAGCAGGCCAAGGACAACCTGACCCGGGCCGAGCAGGCGCTCAAGGCCAGTGGCGTCAACAGCAGTGCGCTCAAGACCAGCCCACAGGCGGCCGTCGAGGGGGTGGCGCGGCTGCGCGCTGGCATCACCGCGCAGGAGATCAAGATCGCCAGCATGCGCGGCTATCTGAGCGAGACTGCGCCTGAATTCCGTCAAGCGCTGACCGAGCTGTCGGCCATGCGCACCCAGCTGGCGCGGGCTGAGGCGCAGGAGCCGCAGAGCGCCGGCGGCAGCGATTATGTGGCGCGCTACCGAGACTTCAAATACTACGAGACCCTTTTCGATCTGTTTGCCAAGCAGTATGAAGTGGCGCGGGTCGACGAGAGCCGCGAGGGCGCGGTCATTCAGATCTTGGATGTGGCCCAGCCACCCGAGCGCAAGTCCAAGCCCAAGAAGGCACTGATTGCGGTCATCACCACGCTGGCGGTCGGCTTTGCCCTCTTGCTCTTCGTGTTTGTGCGCCAGGCATTGGCCAATGCCAGCCGCAACCAGGAGTCGGCCGAAAAGCTCAGTCGGCTCAGGGCTGCATTCGGCCGGGCCTTCGGGCGGGGCTGACAGACGCGGGCCG
>Ga0078894_10000684_pt1 | contig 24206 bp, 21 predicted proteins | sample LauGreSu1BDMLBSD_2_FD_67506 | JGI IMG/M metagenome (GOLD analysis project Ga0078894, IMG submission 67506) | Freshwater lake microbial communities from Lake Michigan, USA - Su13.BD.MLB.SD (version 4) (version 4) | ecosystem: Environmental > Aquatic > Freshwater > Lake | place: Lake Michigan... | reverse complement strand
TTTTTAAATCTTCTTCAATTATCTGTTCAATAAAATTTAAGGCTTTTTCTTCTGTAGACATAATAATTTTGTAATTTTAGCAAAGATAAAAAATTAGACATATAGATACTAGACAAATAGATAATAGATGTCTTTTATTTAGTTTTTTTAATAGAAAAATAAAAGATGGGAATTATTAAATTACATAACATACGAACTTTTTCATATCACGGTTGTCTTGAGGAAGAAGCAAAAATAGGCTCTGATTACAGAGTTGATCTTGAAATTAAAACCGATTTACGTAAGTCGGCGGTATCAGATGATTTAAATGATACCGTAGATTATGTTTTATTAAACCTGATTGTAGTTGAAGAAATGGCAATTCGATCTAAGTTACTTGAACATGTTGCCAACCGTATAATTACAAGAATTTTTAAAGAAATCGCTTCTGTTTCTCGAATTAATTTAAGTGTTTCAAAATTAAACCCTCCAATTGGTGGTGATGTAGAAGCAGTTACTATTGAATTTGAAGAGTATAGAACTTAGTGAATCAGGTAAAATAAAAGTTTTAAAACTTTAAACTTTTTTATATATTTGCAATCCAATAAAATTGGCGTCGTGGCCGAGCGGCTAGGCTGGGCTCTGCAAAAGCTCCTACTCCGGTTCGAATCCGGACGATGCCTCTAAAACCTTCAAGTTAACTTGAGGGTTTTTTTTATTTAAATTTTTAAGGAAAATTAAATTAGTTCAAATACGAAACTACACCATGTGCTTTTCATTCTATAATAGTAAAGCTAGGTTTGAATACAGATAACACCTTAAAATTATAATTTTAAAACAATCTCTATAAAGAATAAATTACTTCTGCTTTTCTAAGTGATTAATAGCGCTATTTACTATTTTCTTCTCTTTTGGGAACAAGCCTTGTGAAAGTAAAAACAATCCAGAAATTATTAATATAAGGCTAATAAATTTTTTTATTAATAATATATTTTTAGAATTCAATTTATTTTGTAATTGCTTCGCTAATAGTATTTTAAAAATATCCGTGATAAAATAGGTGACTATTAATGTAGTAAAAAAAGTTAGCATTCTAGAAGCTTTTAACTCCAATTGAGGTCCAATTGTAATTAAAATTGCTAACCAAAATCCAAGCACTCCAATATTGATAAAATTCAGGAAAAAGCCTTTAATAAATAAGGATAGGTAATTGTTTTTTTCTAACTCTTTTTGATCTTCTTCATCAAAGTCTTTCTTAGACTCATTTCTATTTTTTACAAATGAAATGATGCCATAAGTTAACATAACCAACCCACCAAAAATAAATAATGCAGGATCGTCTTTGATACTTTGAATTAGACGGTAACTACTGAAATATGCAATTAAAATAAAAATAACATCTGCTAAAACAACTCCTAAATCAAAGATAATTGCCGCTTTAAAACCTTTTACCACACTAGTTTCTAATAGAACAAAAAAAACAGGTCCTATCATAAAACTAAGGAAAAAGCCTAGTGGAATTGCTGAAATAATATCGTTTAACATCTTTTAATTAACTAATTACGTCGCAAAATACTATTTTAATTTTAATAAGTAAAAAATATGAATTATTTAGCTTCTTGAATAGTACCTCCCGCTAGGATGTTTTTATTGATCTGTTTTGGTTTTCCATAAATAGTGATGAATCCACCCGCTCTTACTTTTGCTTCCACCAAATCGGTAGCAAAAACATCTGAATTACCTCCCGCATTTACAGTAATACTGGTTTGATTGGTATGTAATTTTTCCGCTTTGTATTCACCTCCCGAATTAACAACTACATCCTGATTTATAGCTGTTCCTTCTAATTCAATCCTAGCTCCATTAGCTACACGAGCCGTTAGTTTATCTACTTCAAGTTTGATATTAATTTCTCCTCCTTCTTTTGTTTTGATATCAAATAAAGAAGTATGAATTTCTTTTTCTCCAGCAATTCGAGAACCTTCATTTGCTTCTATAGCATTTATATTTTTATAATATACCAATGCCGAAATATTTTCCCCATCTAATAATTGGGTGAATGGCATTCGTATTTTTAACTCTCCATTTTTATTTATTATTTCTACCTTTTCAGATCCATTTCCGTTTAACACAACTTTGTTTTTTTCGGCCGGAATTAATTGAACAGCTATCTGATCAAAAGCAGTTACTTTATTAAAATCACCTACTTCTTTTTCAATTTGTGAAAAACTTATTGAACTGATTAACAATAAATAATAAACTATATTTTTCATTTTTAACTTAATTATTTTTTTATTCTTCCTTTCTAATAAATGTAAAATCCAATTGTTTTTTTACTAAATCGGCATTTTTAACTTTAACGTAAACTTCATCACCAAGTTGTAATAAAGCTTTAGAAATTTGTCCAACTAAAGCATATTGTTTTTCATCAAATGTGTAATAATCCTCTTTTATTTCTCGAATTCTACACATACCTTCACATTTATTTTCTACAATTTCTACATAAATTCCCCACTCGGTTACACCTGAAATAACACCAAGAAACTCTTGATCTTTATGATCTTGCATGTATTTTATTTGCATGTATTTGATAGAATCTCTTTCAGCATTTGTAGCTAAACTTTCCATATTACTAGAATGTTCGCATTTTTCTTCAAATTCCTCTGCGTTAACACTTTTTCCGCCATCTAAATAATATTGTAATAATCGGTGTACCATTACATCGGGATACCTACGAATTGGAGAAGTAAAATGACTGTAATAATCAAAAGCTAATCCATAATGACCAATATTTTCAGTTGAATATTTTGCTTTACTCATCGTTCGAATAGCTAATGTATCAATAAGATTTTGCTCTTTCTTGCCATTAACATCTGCCATCAATTGATTTAAAGATTTAGAAATATCTTTTTTATCTCTTAAATTCATTCGATAACCAAATTTTGAAATCAAAGCTTGCATTGCGAATAGCTTATCTTCATTGGGTTCATCATGTATTCTATAAACAAATGTTTTCTTTTGTTTTCCAATATATTCAGCTACTTTTCTATTAGCTAAAAGCATGAATTCTTCTATTAAATGATTGGCATCTTTAGAAACTTTAAAATAAACTCCTTCTGGTTCTCCATTGTCATCTAAATTGAATTTTACTTCTACTTTATCAAAAGAAATGGCACCATTATTCATTCGGTTTCTTCGAAGAATTTTAGCTAATTCATCTAATTTTAATGTTGCTTCTGTAATCGCATCGGAAGCTTTATATTCTTTTCCTGTTAATGATATTTCTGCAGGAATGGTATTTGATTTTGTTTCAATAATTACCTGAGCTTCTTCATAAGCAAATCGTTGATCGGAATTAATTACCGTTCTACCAAACCATTGGTTAATAACGGTTGCTTTTTCATTAATTTCAAAAATAGCAGAAAAGGTATATTTTTCTTCGTTTGGTCGAAGTGAACAAGCAAAATTAGATAAAACTTCAGGAAGCATTGGCACCACTCTATCAACTAAATAAACCGAAGTTCCTCTGTGATACGCTTCATCATCTAAAATTGTTCCCTCTTGTAAATAATGAGATACATCAGCAATATGAATTCCTATTTCATAATTTCCGTTTTCTAATTTTTTAAATGATAACGCATCATCAAAATCTTTTGCATCTTTAGGATCGATTGTAAAAGTTAAAGTATCACGTAAATCTCTACGTTTAGCTATTTCTTCTGAATGAATAGCAGTATCTAATTTTTGAGCAAAAACTTCAACTTCTACAGGAAAATCATAAGGTAATCCATATTCTGCAAGAATTGCATGAATTTCGGTATTATGTTCTCCTGGTTTTCCTAATACTTTTATTACAGTTCCAAAAGGAGAATCGGCTTTTTTAGGCCAATCTTCAATTTTTACTAAAACTACATCTCCTTGTTCGGCTCCGTTATATTTCTCTTTTGATATAAAAATATCAGTATACATTTTAGCATTAGCAGTAGTAACGAAAGCAAAGTTTTTTTGAATATCTATTACTCCAACAAATTCTGTTTTAGCTCGTTCTATAATTTCAATTACTTCACCTTCTGGTTTTCTTCCTCTTCTTCTATTATAAATATAAACCCTTACTTTATCTTTATCTAAAGCATGATTTAAATTATTAGTAGGAATAAAAACATCTTCTTCAAAGTCCTCACAAATAAAATAAGCCGTTCTTCGCGAAGTCATATCTATTGTTCCTTCATAATAATCTTGAGATACCGCTTTTACTAAATACTTTCCAGGCTCACTTTCAATAATAACTTTTTGGGCTGCTAGTATTTTTAAATCTTTAATAATCTCATTTCTGCTTTTAGTATCGTTTAATTCTAAAATAGCACAAATTTGCTTGTAATTAAACGGTTTGTTAGCTTGTTTAGATAATATTTTTAAGATTTTTTCAGAGAATGTTTTATCTTTTTTTCCAAACTTTTTTGGGAATTTACTCATATTCTTTTTTAATAAGGTTTAAATTTACGAAGAAGAAAATAGAAAATAGAAAATAGAGAATAGATTTATCGAAAATATAACTTTTAAAAGTTTTCAACATCTATTAAAATCAAAATAAATATTTTAAAATTAAATTTAAATTTATGTTGCTTATTATGTGCTGTTAATTTATACAATAACTTTATTTTTTAAAAATTGGTTTTAAAGTTATTTTTATTTATTTCTAATTATCAACAGCTTTTTGAATACTTAAAACGCTAATTTTAAATAGAAAACCTAAAACAATAAACAGGTGTTAATAAGTAAAAATTTAAATAATTTGTAAATAACTTTCATTGTTAGTTTCGGTTGAAAAAACATATTTTTATAATGATAACTTTTATAAAAAAACAGAAAACTAAATTTGATTTTTTAAAACCAATTTTGGATTACAAATAATTTAAATACAACCTAAAAAAACTTCTAATTTTCTTTATTAAGTTATCAACAAAGTAAGTTAATTTAAAGTTAACTGAATATCAACGAATTGCAAAACACTATTAACAATTAATAATTTTAACATTTATCTTAAAAAAATAATAAGAAAAACCTCAAATAATTAAAATAATAACAACCACTAATTTTCTTATTATTTGTAAATCATGAAGTTATATTTTTATTAAAATCAAATAGATATACTAATTAGATTAACTAAATTTGTTTCCATAATTAATACATTAAAAATATGAAAATTTCTATCGGTAACGATCATGCAGGACCAGATTATAAAAAAGCTATTGTTGCTTATTTAACTTCAAATGGACATCAAGTAATTAACCACGGAACAGATACGGAAGACAGTGTAGACTATCCAGATTTTGCTCACCCGGTTGCATTAGATGTAGAATCTGGTAAAGCCGATTTAGGAATTGTAATTTGTGGTTCTGGAAACGGAATTGCTATGACTGCTAATAAACACCAAGGAATTCGTGCAGCCTTATGTTGGACCAAAGAAATTTCGGCGCTAGCGCGCCAACACAACAATGCAAATGTGGTAAGTATTCCGGCGCGATTTACTTCAATTCCTCAAGCTGTTGAAATTGTAAATACTTTTATACATACCGAATTTGAAGGCGGAAGACATTCCAATCGTGTAGATAAAATTTCTTGTAAATAAATGTCAGAGATCCACTCGCATACTCATTCTCATAAACATGTTGTTCAAGGGAAAAATTTAGTTTATTCAATATTATTGAATTTATTAATTACCGTAGCTCAAGTTATAGGAGGAATAGCTTCCGGTAGTTTAGCTCTATTATCGGATGCGTTGCATAATTTTTCAGATGTATTATCATTAGGATTTAGTTTAATTGCGCATAAATTATCTAGAAAAAAAGCCACCGAAGAACACACTTTTGGATACAAAAGAGCCGAGTTAATCGCAGCTTTTGTAAATGCTTCCACGTTAATAATTGTTGCTTTTATATTGATTTATGGAGCAATAAACCGATTTATTAATCCAAAACCAATAGAATCTGATATAGTAATTTGGCTATCGGTTTTAGGAATTGTAGTTAACGGAGGTTCGGTATTGCTTTTACAAAAAGATTCCGAGCACAACATCAATATGAAATCGGCCTACTTGCATTTGTTAACCGATATGATGGCTTCAGCTGCCGTTCTTGTTGGTGGATTGATGATGAAATTTTTTGGATGGTTTTGGATTGACGGAATCCTAACAATTTTAATTGGAATCTACTTAATTGTAGTAGGTTATGAATTAGTAATAACAGCTACAAAAATGTTAATGTTATTCACACCTGACGAAATAGATATTAAAGAAATAGTTGCCGAAGTCGAAAAAATTCCAGGAGCAGGAAAACTACATCACGTACACGTGTGGCACCTTAATGAAGAAGAATTGCATCTTGAAGCACATTTAGATTGTTCAAAAGATATTTCTATTAGTGAATTCAATGATATTTCATTAAAAATTGAAGAAGTATTATTTGTAAAATTCCAAATAAATCACATTAATATTCAACCTGAATATAAAAAAGAAGACCCTAAAGAAATTATAGTTCAGGATTAAATATTTCCATAATGACCAACATACAATTCATCCAGGCACAAGTAAACACGGCGCCTAAAAATATAGAAGCCGCTCTAAAATTATTATCCGAAGACTGTACAATACCGTTTATTTCTCGATACAGAAAAGACCAAACCGGAAATTTAGATGAGGTGGTAATTGAACAAATTGCAAAGCTTTCCAAGCAATACGATGAAATTGTAAAAAGAAAAGAAAGCATTCTAAAAACCATTGAAGAGCAAGGGCAACTGTCATCCGAATTAAAATCAAAAATTGAAAAAAGTTTCGATTTACAAGAGTTAGAAGATTTGTATTTACCCTATAAAAAGAAGAAAAAAACCCGCGCCGATGTGGCTCGAGAAAACGGATTGGAGCCCTTAGCTAAAATAATAATAGCTCAAAAAAATGACGATGTAGACTTCTTGTCAACTCAATACATCAATAAGAATATTAAAAACGAAGAGGAAGCACTCCAAGGCGCTAGAGACATTGTGGCCGAATGGATTAATGAAAATATAGCGGTCCGACAAAGCTTACGAAGAATGTATACCAGAAAAGCAAGCATCGAATCGAAAGTAATAAAAAAGAAATCGGAAGAAGAGGCTGCCCAAAAATTTTCTCAATATTTTGATTGGTCTGAACCATTAACCAAAGCACCTTCCCACCGATTATTAGCAATGCTTCGCGCCGAAAACGAAGGTTTTGTAAAAATAAAAATAGAAACGGATCTTGACGAAACCAACGAATTAATAGATGAAATAATAATTAAAAACAGCAACAGTCCGGCTATTTCTCACGTGCAACTTGCTATTGAAGACAGTTACAAACGCTTATTACAACCGGCTATTTCTAATGAGGTTTTGCAAGAAGCAAAAGCCAAAGCCGATAGTAAAGCGATCGAAGTATTTGCAGGAAATTTAAGTCAGTTATTACTAGCACCACCCTTAGGAGAAAAACGAATTTTAGCCATTGATCCAGGATATCGAAGCGGCTGCAAAATAGTTTGCCTCGATGAAAAAGGCGATTTATTATACAACGAAACCATCTATCCGCACCAGCCGCAAAACGAAACGGCAATGGCGATGAAAAAAATCAAATCGATGGTGAATGCGTATAACATTGAAGCAATTTCTATTGGAAACGGAACCGCCTCTAGAGAAACTGAATATTTCATTAAGAAAATCGCTTTTGATAAGCCGGTTCAGGTTTTTATGGTTTCCGAAGCTGGAGCTTCTGTGTATTCAGCTAGTAAAATTGCGCGGGATGAATTTCCTAATTATGATGTAACCGTTCGCGGTTCCGTTTCTATTGGAAGAAGACTTTCAGATCCTTTGGCCGAATTAGTAAAAATTGACGCCAAATCGATAGGCGTAGGGCAATACCAACATGATGTAGACCAAACAAAATTAAAAGAAGAATTAGACAACACCGTTATTCGTTGTGTTAACTCTGTGGGAATTAATATCAATACGGCAAGTAAATCATTGTTGAGCTATGTGAGTGGAATAGGTGAAAAAACTGCCGAAAATATTATTAATTTCCGATCGGAAAATGGTCCTTTTGAAGACCGAAAGCAACTTAAAAAAGTACCGCGATTAGGAGACAAAGCCTATCAACAAGCCGCAGCATTTATTCGAATTAAAGACGGAAAAAATCCTTTAGATAATTCGGCGGTGCACCCAGAAGCCTATCCGGTGGTAGAAAAAATGGCGAAAGACTTGAAAATTTCGTTAAACGAATTTATTGCTAATAAAGAAAAAATAGATACCATTCAACCTGAAAAATATACCAACGAAACCATTGGAATTTTAGGAATTAAAGACATCTTAAAAGAATTAGTAAAACCTGGATTGGATCCAAGAAAAGCAGCTAAAGTATTCGAATTTGAACCCAACGTAAAAACCATAAAAGACGTACATTCGGGAATGATTTTACCTGGAATTGTAAATAATATTACTGCCTTTGGATGCTTTGTAGATATTGGGGTTAAAGAAAGCGGCTTGGTACATATATCCCAACTTAAAGCGGGTTTTGTATCTGATGTGAATGAAGTGGTAAAACTCCACCAACATGTTCAAGTAAAAGTCGTTGCCGTAGATGAAGACCGAAAACGAATTCAGTTAACGATGATTTTGTAACCAAAAAAATCCCAAATTCCATTGTCATCCTGAGCTTGTCGAAGGAAATGGAATTTGGGATTTTAAATTTAAAGATAAACTTATTCTTTAGTATCTTCTTCTTTTTTTGCAGGAGCAGAATCGTCTTTACTTGCGTTTTTAAATTCTTTAATTCCTGTTCCCAATCCTTTCATTAACTCTGGAATTTTTTTACCACCAAAAAGCAGCACTACCACAGCTAATACTAATAATATTTGCATCGGTCCAAATTCACCTAAAAATATGGTTAAAAAGTTCATAATGTTCTTTGTTAAAAGTTATGTGATGCAAATGTAGAAAATAATTATTTAGCTCCACAAGTATTTAGCATTAAAGATAGGTAAAAACACAAGTTTGGTACCGAACTAATTTCTATATTTGTACTATATTCTAATTAGATGTCTGAAAAACGCTTGAAAAAACAGTTATTAAAAAAACAGCTATTTGCTAAAAATAGACTAGTAGTTTTAAACGAAGACACATTTGAAGAATTATTTTCGTTAAAACTTACTTTAATGAACGTTTTTATTGTGGCCTCTATAGGTGCCATTTTGATTATTTTCATCACCACTTTCATTATTGCTTTTACTCCTTTGCGGGAATATATTCCGGGATATACTTCTACCAAACTTAAAAAAGACGCTACCGAGTTGGCGCTAAAATCAGATTCGCTGGAATTTGCAATTAAGAAAAACGAAATCTATTTGCAGTCCATTCAAAAAGTATTAAACGGAAATCTACAATATGCCAAAGTCAATAAAGATTCTATTCTAGCCATTTCGGTGGATACCTTACCCGACTTGCAATTAACTGCAACCGAATCGGAATTAAACCTAAGAAAAGAAGTTGCTGATCAAGAAAAGGCGGATAAAGAAAAAGAAAAATCTCCCAAAAAGAAGCACAAATAATGAGTTTAAAAACTATAGCAGCCCAACTATTTGCCAAGGTAATCCATCACAAAACTCAAAAATGGGTTACTAATCCGGTAGTTGCGCAGCAAAAAGTTTTTGAAAATTTAATCCGTCAAGCGGAAAAGACGCAGTTTGGCAAAGACCACCATTTTTCTCAAATAAAAAACCCCGAAGATTTTGCAAAGCAAGTTCCAATTCGGGATTACGAAGAGCTGAAGCCCTATGTAGACCGCGTAGTTCAAGGCGAAGAAAATGTATTATGGAAAGGGAAACCAATTTATTTTGCCAAAACTTCTGGAACGACATCGGGCGCTAAATACATTCCGCTTACTAAAGAATCGATGCCGTTTCATATTGAAGCTGCTCGAAATGCCATCTTGAATTACATTCACGAAACCGGCAAAGCCGATTTTGTTAACGGCAAAATGATTTTCCTTCAAGGAAGCCCTATTCTTGAAGAAAAAAATGGCATCCAACTCGGTAGACTCTCCGGAATTGTAGCCCATTTTGTTCCCAACTATTTACAAAAAAACCGCCTTCCAAGCTGGGAGACGAATTGCATAGAAGATTGGGAAACCAAAGTAGATGCCATTGTTGAAGAAACCATCCATGAAGATATGGCGGTAATTTCGGGCATTCCATCTTGGGTGCAAATGTATTTTGAAAAACTGCAACATAAATCCGGAAAGCCAGTTGGCAACCTGTTTAAAAACTTCAATTTATTCATTTATGGCGGCGTAAATTATGAACCGTACCGCGCTAAATTTGAAAATCTTATCGGGCGAAAAGCAGATGCAATTGAATTATTTCCGGCTTCAGAAGGATTTTTTGCCTATCAAGACTCCCAAAAAGAAAAAGGCATGTTATTGCTTTTAAATTCTGGAATTTTCTATGAATTTGTAAAATCGGAAGAGTTTTTTACTTCAAATCCAAGACGATATACAATAGGCGAAGTTGAGCTAAACGAGAATTATGTATTAATAATTTCAACCAACGCAGGACTTTGGGCCTACAACATTGGCGACACGGTGCAATTTACTAGTTTGAAACCCTATCGCGTAATTGTTTCAGGTAGAATTAAGCACTACATTTCTGCCTTTGGCGAGCATGTGATTGGAAAAGAAGTAGAGCATGCTTTGCAAGAGGCCATGAACGGAACCGACATTCGGGTAAACGAGTTTACGGTAGCGCCACAAATTGCCCCCGAAACCGGATTGCCTTACCATGAATGGTTCATCGAATTTGAAAACGAACCCAATAATATAGAAGAATTTGCGTTAGCCATTGATGGCGCCATGCGCAAGCAGAATGTGTATTACGATGATTTAATTGTGGGAAAAGTATTACAAACAGTAAAAATCACTCAAGTTTCCAAAAACGGATTTCAAGAATACATGAAATCCATAGGGAAATTAGGCGGACAAAACAAATTACCGAGATTATCCAACGACCGAAAAATTGCTGATTTATTAGAAAGAAAATAAAATGATGCAAGAAAAAAGACTGTGTTTTCTTTTGTTATTAGTATGTATTTCTACTAATGCTCAAATAAAAGGGGTTGTTAAAGACAGCATTAACGGAAAACCCATTCCGTATGCGAACATTTGGGTAGAAAATGAAAATAGTGGTGCCAGTACAGAAGAAGATGGTGAATTTAGCATCAACGCCAATCCAAACAAAAATTTGATTTTCTCGGCATTGGGATTTGAAAAGAAAACCGTAAAAGCATCTTTGGCTCAGGAAGTGAAATTATCGCCTAAATCCTACCAACTTGATGATGTAGTTATTTTAAAAAAGAAAGAAACCAAAATTATTGAAATCGGGAAAAGCAAAAACGCCATTTATCAAGCATTTGATAACGGACCAAGAATAGACGTTAAATATTTTCCGTATTTAACAAAGTATCAAAAAACTAAATTTATCAAGCAGGTTACGGTTGAAACCGACAGTAAAATAGAAGGCGCCCTGTTTAAAATTCATTTTTTTAGCGTGAACGAAAATGGCTTTCCAGGCGACGAATTGTTGTCTAAAGACATTTTAGTTTCGGCTCCAAAAGGAGTGGTAAAAAACCTTTTTAATTTATCGGAATACAATCTCCGAATGCCTAAAAACGGACTTTTTGTTGGCTATGAAAAACTAATTATAGAGAGAAACAAATCGGAAACTACCGTAACAAACTATAACACGAATGTAACTTCTGTAAAGACATCATATGCTCCAATGGTTTTATATAGTTTTGAGGAAAGAGAGTATATGTATACCTTTTCGGGCGGAAAATGGAATAAAGAAATTCAGTATAATTACGATAAAACGCCTGTAAAACGAATGGTATATGAGCCCTCAATTAACCTAATTTTAACCAATTAAAATTTTAAATGCCTATATTTGCGGGTTAGTAAGCAAAATTTAATGATAGAAATTAAAAATATTTCGCGTTCTAGGGCGCAAGAATCTTCGGCAGCTATCGAACGATTGTACATTACCATGAGGCACTTATTTAACAGAGGTTTTTATAAGCCAATGGGTGTTTCGGGAGAAACTTTACGAGAAGCATTATTAGAATTAAGACCAGAAATATACGGCAGTATTGCCGAAGAAAAAGTAGAACTTAACGGATTATTATATGTAATTGAAAGGCTTCCGATAGGAATTGAAGAATGCCGATACATCAATCTAACTTCTGATGAAGGCTATTCAAAATCCCATTTCAAAGCAATAGTTCCACCAAAAAGAAAACGAAATTGTTATCGTATTGATGAGGAACAAATGAATGTTGAAATAACCCGTGGAAGGTCCGATATTTATGATATTCTAACGCATTTAACATTCATCTTTATTGAATCCCACAAAATAAAAGCCCGCGTTTTATTAGACGAAAATAATGAAGTTACAAGAGATTGGTTAAAATTAGAGCAAGCCGCTTTACAAACAAAAAAACTATCTCAAACCGAAAAAGAAAAAGCCATTTTACACACTTCAAATGTGTTGGGTAGAAGTTTTTCGGAAGTGTTGGATATTTACGATGCTTTTGGAACTAACGAAAAACCAGATCGTTTTTTACATATTATTTATTGGTTAGGAAAACTAGCAATAGAAGAAGTGGTAGACAACAATAAACGAACCATTACTTTTAGTCCGCTACTGCGTGAACGACTTGGACACCACATTCACGGGGAGGTGTGGGCAACTAATATTAAAGAAATATTAATTCAAAATAATTTATTCGAACGCCCAATTCACATTATAAGCGCCAACATGCACTCGGTAATGAATTCTATTTTTGCTAACCCTGTTTTAGGGTCTAAGTACAAAGGCAAATCCGAATATGATATTTATGAAGATTTAAGCGCATCGGTTAATAAAGAGTTACGAAATAAAGTGGAAGCTTTTGCGTTACAAAACGGAATGATTTCTTTGCCAGATCAATCGGGAACTAACATTGATGTTCAAATTTTTGATACTTCCAAAATGGATTGGGCAAAATCGAATTTTCCTAATGCTACAATAAAAGGAGAAAACCCTGTGATTATTGTAATGGATTATGCTTTTGGAGAACAAGCTTATGAAACCATAGATGAATTATTAAAGCCATTAAAGAAAGAAGATAAAGTATATTTTTTAAATGTAGAATCGGTTTCAATAATGGGTAAAGCCGGAATTCTTCAGGGGGGTAAAGGCGATATCATGATTCCGAATGCACACATTAATGAGGGCACAGCCGATAATTATTCTTTTGTAAATGAGCTTACCGCAAATATGTTTGAAGGAAACGGAATACCTGTTTTTGCCGGACCAATGGTTACCGTATTGGGAACTTCATTACAAAATAAAGATTTACTGAAATTTTTCCACGACTCAACTTGGGGCGCCATAGGACTAGAAATGGAGGGATCTTATTATCAAAAAGCCATTCAAAGTGCTTCTAAAATTAGAAAAAGTATTAATGAAAATGTAAAAGTACGGTATGCTTATTATGCTTCTGATAATCCTTTAGAAACTGGAAGCACTCTAGCTTCTGGCGGATTAGGAACTACCGGAGTGAAGCCAACTTATTTAATTACTATAAAAATATTAGAACAAATCTTTAACATAAATTAAATTAACCATGAGTAATAAAAACGAACAAAACAATATTCCAGAAGAAATAGATTTATTTAATTTAAGAGCTGCGATTTCAAAAGCTATTAATAATGCCATAATGAATACATTTCTGTTTTTTAAGAAAAACAGTTATCGTTTGTTATTTTTATTAATAATTGGAGGTGCTCTAGGAGCAGCAGCAGATTATTTTTTTAAAAGCTATGTTGCTGAGATTGTCGTAAATTCAAATTTTACAAGTAATGATTATTTGTACTCAAGAGTTGACCTGTTGAATAATCATTTTATTCAAAACTCTAAATCAGAACTACCTATTTCCAACAATAAAAAGTTCAAAAGAATAGAGGTAGAGCCTGTTATTGATGTATATTCTTTTGTGAGTAATACTACTTTAAATGTAGCCAACAACGCTCAAAATTCTCAAAACTTTGAGATGTTAAAGTTAATGTCTGAAAAAGGAGATATTAATAAAATAATTAAAGATGAGGTAACGAGTAAAAATTATTATTTCCAACAAATTAATATTTTTTCGAAAGATAAAGTTGAAGAAAAAGATATTAATTCGGTAATAAACTATTTAAATAAAGATGCTTATTTTGATAGTATTTTACATTTAAACATCTCTAATATTAAAGAAAGAATTATTAAAAATGACTCTACTATTGCACAAATCGACAAATTAATTCAAAGTTATTCTACAAGTATAGCTAGAGGAGATGCAAATGTGATGTTTAAAAACGACAATAGCGAAGTAAATAGTTTAATTACACAAAAAAAGGAGTTAATTTCAAAAATAGAGCAAGACAAAATTAACTTAATAAGTCAAAACAAAATAATCAGAGAAAACACTATTGTACTTAATAAAATAAACAATAAAGGGATTTCCAATAAACTTAAATTTATATGCCCTATATTATTTATTTTCTTGTTTTTATTTATTAGCTATATCAAACGCTTAAATCAAAAGTCTCAAAAAGCATAAATATGAAAGGAATTATCCTGGCAGGAGGGTCTGGAACAAGATTACACCCATTAACCATTGCAGTAAGCAAGCAGTTAATGCCAATTTATAACAAGCCAATGATCTATTATCCCTTGGCCACATTAATGTGGGCAGGAATAAAAGAAATTTTGATTATTTCTACACCACATGATTTACCACTTTTTAAATCCCTGCTTGGCGATGGAAAAAAATATGGATGCCGATTTGAGTATGAAGTTCAAGAGCATCCCAATGGTTTAGCAGAGGCATTTATTATTGGAAAAAAATTCATAGGAAACGACAAGGTGGCACTAATATTAGGAGATAATATTTTTTACGGAACCGGATTAGCCGATTTGCTTCAAGCAAATAACGACCCAGACGGTGGAATTATATACGCATACCATGTTCATGACCCAGAGCGCTATGGAGTTGTAGATTTTGACAAACAAGGAAATGTAATTTCTATTGAAGAAAAACCAAAAGAGCCTAAGTCTAACTACGCTGTTCCAGGGGTTTATTTTTATGACAATGATGTGGTAGAAATTGCTTCCAATATCAAACCTTCGCACCGAGGAGAAATAGAAATTACCGATGTAAACAAAGAATATTTACGCAGAGGAAAACTTAAAGTAAGTATTTTAGATAGAGGAACCGCTTGGTTTGACACGGGAACGTTCAATTCATTAATGCAGGCGGCACAATTTGTTCAAGTCATAGAAGAGCGTCAAGGATTAAAAATTGGATCCATTGAAGAAGCGGCATTTAGAATGGGATTTATTGATAAAGCCCAATTAAAAGCATTGGCAGAACCTTTGCTTAAAAGTGGCTACGGAAATCAATTAATGGACATTTCAAACGAATAATAGAATTATCACCAATGAATTTTATTTCTACCAAATTAGAGGGATGCTTTGTTATTGAGCCAAAAATAATCCAAGATTCAAGAGGTTATTTCATGGAAACTTTTAATGAAAATGTTTTCCAAAATGAAATAGGCAAAAAAATAGTTTTTGTTCAAGACAATCAATCTTTTTCAAGTAAAGGAGTTTTGCGCGGTTTTCATTATCAAACCGGCGATCATGCTCAAGCAAAATTGGTGCGTGTGCTTCAAGGAGAAGTATTGGATGTAGCGGTTGATATTCGCCCTAATTCTAATACATATGGGCACTATGTTTCGGAATTACTTTCCGGAGAAAATCAAAAACAATTTTTTATCCCTAGAGGATTTGCACATGGCTTTTTGGTATTAAGCGAAACGGCAACTTTTTTTTATAAGTGCGATAATTTTTACAATAAAGAAAGTGAAGGAGGAATTATTTATAATGACCCAGCTCTAAATATTGATTGGCAATTTCCAATTCACGACATGATTATTTCAGAGAAGGACCAAAACCTTCCTGCTTTTGAAAACGCCAAAAAAGTATGGTAATATTAGTAACAGGCGCTAACGGTCAACTTGGGCAAGCAATAAAATTTATTTCTGGTAATTATCCCGAAATAAATTTTGTTTTTTGTACATCATCCGAATTAGACATTACTAATAAAAAAAATTGTGACGAAGTATTCCATAAATACAAACCCAATTATTGTATTAACGCTGCTGCATATACAGCAGTTGATAAAGCAGAAAGCGAACCCGAAAAAGCGCATTTAACAAATGTTATTGGCGCTAAAAACATTGCCGAAACTTGTAGAGAGCAAAATACCGTTCTCCTACATATTTCTACCGATTTTGTTTTTGATGGTAGTCAAAATAAACCGTATACCGAACTCGACATTCCAAACCCTACAGGTGTTTATGGTAAGACAAAATGGGAAGGAGAAAAAGCAATACAAGAAATATTAAATCAGTATTTTATTATAAGAACCTCATGGGTTTATTCGCAGTTTGGAGCTAATTTTATGAAAACGATGTTGCGTTTGGCTTCCGAGAGAGATACCATTTCTGTGGTTAATGATCAAATAGGAACACCTACCAATGCCATTGACTTAGCCGATGTAATAATACAAATTTGCAATAAACAAAGTCAACGACCAAAAGATCAATCACTTTTTGGAATTTATAATTTCAGCAACGAAGGAAAATGTTCCTGGTATGATTTTGCAAAAAAAATATTTGAAATAAATAATAATAAAATTGACTTAATTCCCATTTCAACAACAAGTTATCCTACACCAGCCAAAAGACCAGCACAAAGTGTTTTAGATAAAAGTAAAATAAAATCGGTTTTTTGCGTTATAATAGGTTGTTGGGAAGATAGCTTAGAAAAAAACTATTCCAATAAATAATAAACAATCATTATCCTTGAAGAAAAAGCTACTTTATTTAGTCTTACTAATTTTAAATTTCACAATAGTTTGTGCTCAAAAAACGAGCAAGATTATTGTTGAAAACGCTGATTTTTCGGATATAAATCAAAATGAAGTTCCAGACGCTTTGTTGCTAACCGGAAATGTAAGAGTACGACATGACGGCGTAGTAATGACTTGTAATAAAGCCTATTATTTTCAAATTGAAAACTACATTAAGGCATTTGGCGAGGTACAAATGGTTCAGGGAGATACCTTATATTTAAATAGTAAGTATGCCGAATATAATGGAAACATTAAAAAGGCATTCGCCTCGGGAAATGTAATTATGACTTCGCCCGAATCTACTATGACTACGGATACAATCTATTTAGATCGAAACATTCAGGAAGCTTATTTTAATTCAAATGCTACAATTGTAAATAAAAAGAACACCTTAAAAAGCAAGTCGGGGAGGTATTATATTAAAGAAAAAAAATACCAGTTTTTAACTTCGGTTGTGCTTACCAATCCAGAATATACAATTAAGTCAAACCATCTAGATTATTATACCTCACAAGGGGATTCTTATCTAAAAGGTCCTTCTACAATAACAGGTAAAGATAATTTTATTTATACCGAAAACGGGTATTATAATAGCAAGAAAAACATTGGAAATTTTAAAAGGAAATCCTACATAAAATATAAGGAACGACTAATTGAAGGAGATAGTTTATACTATGACCGCAAGAGAGAGTTTGCCTCTGGAACCAACAATGTAAAAATCACCGACTCGATAAATAAAGCCATAATTAAAGGGCATTATGGTGAAGTATATAAAAACAAAGATTCCTTATTTGTTACCAAACACGCTTCTGTTAGATACTTAATAGAAAAAGACTCCATGTTTATTCATGCCAAAAAAATAATCGTTACGGGCAAAACAGGAGAAAGAAAAGTTACAGGATATCATAATGTTCGTTTTTTCAAAACAGACCTTAGCGGAAAATGTGATTCGATCCATTCTGATCAAAAAGTCGCACTTACAAAACTAATTGGAAAACCAATCCTTTGGAATTTTGAAAGCCAAATGACAGGAGATATTATGCATTTAGTTGGAAATAACAATACTGAAAAACTGGATTCTTTAAAAATTTTAAAAAACACTTTTATTATTTCAAAGGACACATTAGGTACAGGATTCAATCAAATTAAAGGGTTAAATCTTTACGGAAAATTTAAAGAAAATAAACTCTACGAAGCCGATGTGGTGAAAAACACTGAGGTAGTTTATTTTATGCGAAATGATAAAAATGAATTAATTGGAATTAATAAAAATGTAAGCAGTCGCATTAATATGACTATGGACGATAAAAGTAAAGTGGATACAATTACTTTTTTTGATTCTGTAGATGGAGATATATATCCAGAAAATGAACTGCCAGAAAACGCTCGAAAATTAAAAGGATTTGTATGGCGTGGTGATGAACGAATAAAAACCAAAGACGATATTTATCCACCAGACGAAGTAGAGTTAGACAAGAAAATTGTTTCAGAAAGCAACAAAAAATTTGAACTAGAACAACTCGATCAAGCCGCTGAAAATAACAAACTAGAAGATCATATTAGTGGAGATAACTTTTATGAAGAGCTGTTTAAAAAATACAATAATAGAATTGTAGTTGATAAAAACGGAACAAAATTATTGGTTAGAAATTTTAAATTTCGATTTCCAAAAGATAATAATTCGTACAGTGTTTACAAGAAAATGCATCCAAAATTGAGTAATGAAGTTCAAATTAATCAAGTGCTTTGGGACTGGAAGACGATGCCTGGAAAGAAATATGACGGAGGCATATTTACAGGACTTGAAGAACTGGAATCTATCGAGTTTCCTACCAAAGAAAAACTAACTTACCAAGAAATTTTTTTGTTATACAATGATCGAATAATTATTGATCGAAACGGGATGGAATTATTAACTAAAAATGGAAAATTCATGTTTCCCGCCGATTCGGAATCTTTAAATAAATTAAAAAAGAATAATCCAAAGTACAGAAAATTAGTTCGAATTAACCAAATTTTGTGGGACTGGAAAACCATGCAATATGGCAAATATGACGGAGGATTGTACACCGGAAATGAAAAGCAATAAATGAAAGAAACTCCTGTAAATACTTATTCATCAAAAAATCTGACTTCCTTTTTAAATATTTTTAAAAAGAATCATTTTATGATGCAAAGCATCAAAACAATGATTTTAAGAATTATAGGGGTAGTAACATTATTTGGTTTTACACTTTTTTTAACGAAAACATATGATCCAAAAATTATTGGTCAATATGACTTTATTAGAACCTATTTATTAATTTTAGGAAGCATTTGTATTTTAGGAACCGACCAATCAATTTTATATTTTACGGGAATGCTTAAAAGCAGGAACCAGTTTGCAGATTTAAAAAACATATATATTAAAATGTGTTTTCTAATTTTCATCATGTCTTTGCTTTCATTGATTATAATATTATTAATTGGCAAAGACACAATTAGTGTTTATTTTAACGATTTGAATATTTATGGAATAATGCTTAAAGCTACATTTTTTTTGTTTTTTTATTGCATTACCATTTTCAATACAGAGGCACTTAGGGCATTAGAAGCTATATATATTGCTGAATTATATAGAAATACTTTTAAATATTTATCTGTAATTATTGGTTCGATTATATTGTTTTATATTCAAAAACAAAACTATTTAGTAGAAACCTTTTTAATAGGCTTTATCTTTTTGTCTATTATTTCGACAATTATGATATTATTTATATTTAAAAAAAATAAATTTGAATCCAAATCAGAAAGTAAAGACGAGATAACACATAAGTTCATATTTTTAAAATCCTATCCAATTGCAATAAGCACATTAGCAATTTTTTTATTAATGAGCTTTGATGTAATGTTTTTAAAAAAATTTTATGGTAATGAAGAGGTAGCTTTTTATGCTTTGGCCGTTAAGTTAATGACTTTATTATTGGTGGTTATGAATTCTGTAAATATTACTATTTCTCCTAAAATTGCAGAACAATTTTTTTCCAAAAAAAAACAGGAATTAAAGAAAACTATGAAAAGAAGCGCAAGAATGATATTTTTTATTTCTATTCCGTTAGTGGTTTTTTTCTGTGTATTATCAACACAAATTTTAAGCTTCTTCGGGCCAAAATATTTAATTGCCAAAGATCCATTAATAATACTAATGGTAGGCCAAGGGATTTGTTCTTTTTTTGGAGCAGTTCAAGTATATTTAAATATGACTGGTAGACAAACTACTTTTCAAGTTATATTGATTTTTGCAGTTATAATTAATTTTTTTTTAAATAAAAACTTAATTCCAACATATGGTATGAATGGGGCTGCATTTTCTTATGTAATTAGTATGTTTATTTGGAATTTAGCCGCAACAATAATTATTTATAAAAAAGATAAAATAATTGTTTTTTTTAATTAAAGAAAAGCTATGAGTAATTTTATTAAAAAAAATGAACTTTGGTTTTTATCACTATTTAGTCTTAATTTAGTGATATCTGCCCTGGCTTTCTCTTTTTTACCAGACCGTTATTTTAACGATACGGTAATCATTATTTATGATAAGTATCATGAAATAGGATGGATAGGGAGCTATCCATTTACCATGATGTTTTATTCGATAACAAAACTAAAATATTTACCCTTTTTTGTTATTGCTTTAATACAGTTTCCAATATGTGTTTATCTATTATATAAAATTGGAATTCCCTCCAACTTTCATAAAATAACAGTCAAAAACATTTTGGTTTATGTAAGCATTTTTTTAATGGCTATTTTTCTTTCTATGCCAACTAAGGAGTTTATTAATTTCACCTATATTTCGTTAATCCCGTTTATTTTTTTAAAATCAAATTGGACAACCACCAGAAAAGTAATTTTTTCAATGTTGTTATTGTTGTTTTTTGGTTTATTTTTTAGAACCTATTACGCATTGATTCCAATAATTACCATAGGAATGTATTTTGCAACAAAGTTTAATTTTAAAAACAAAACAGTAAGCTCCATTTTTTACGGAATAATTATTATTATTTTCCTTTCAATTTCCCACGGTATAGTTAAAGGAAAACACATGTCGGAAAGCAATAGAGAGGCATTAAATGCAGAAAGAACTAAAGACAATAATTCTGCAATTGTTTCTCCTTTAAGCACCAGTACTTGGTATGGAGAAACGGTTGGAATAATTTATGGGTTTTTTGAAATTAATATCCCAATAATTGAGGGATTTAAACATATTTCATCACCACAAATTATTTCTTTTATAATTTGGCAATTGTTATTATTTTATATTTTACTAGTACGATTAGCTCGATGCCTCAAAGAAAAGAATAATAATAAAGACGAATTATGGCTCTTGTTAATTGTCTTTTCTTATTTTATTATTCAAGGGCTTTTTGAACCGGATCTTGGTTCGGCAGTTCGACACAAAATAGGTGTTTTTCCTTTAATTTATTATGTTTTATACTATGACTATTTCAGAAAAAATATATAAAAAAGGACTTGACTTTTTTTTAATTAGTATACCATTAACCATCCTATTTAGAATTCCGTGTACCTGGTTAATTGTCTTGTTTTCTGTATTTAGCCTTTGTTTTTATAAACAAATAAAAGTTAAAAAAGAGAATCTATTAATAACAGCATTAATAGCTTCGCCGTTGTTATTAGAACTTATCTTTTTTTGGAATAACGATTCGTATTATTTAGGTATTAAAACACTAGAAAAAACAGTATCATTACTAATTTTTCCACTTTTTATTTTAGGTAATTATAAAGAGATTAATTTTTATAGATTATTAAAAATATATTCTATTTCCACAACGGTAGTTGTATTATTCTTTTTCTTTAGGTTTACAATAGTTTACCCCGAGTATTTTAATAAATACCTTAACGGAATACATTTGTGGGAAATGGGATATGTATTCTCTAAAACTATAGGCATGCATGCCCCGGCATTGAATATGCATATGGCTTTTGTATCAATAATTAACTTTTATATTTTTATAAAGAAGGAAAACGGAGCCACAAAATATCTTTATTTCTTCATCTTTCTAACCTCCATTTTTTTATTGCTCTTCATCAATACAAGAATGGCGATTATGGACACTGCTATAGGATGTATTATTGTAGTTTTTTATCAATTAAAAAACAAAGAAAATGTAGTCAAGCTTTTAATCAATACCTTTATAACAGTACTTTTTATTGGCCTCCTTTCTATTGTTTTCTTGAAAAAGGATTCGTATCTAAAAGAAAAATTTTCTAGTATTGCTTTTGCTCATATGGATAAAGTAGGAAGACTTGATGAAATTGATCATCCTGAGGTAGCCGTTTATAGTTCTCTGGTAACAAGGATATCAATATGGAAATCGGCTCTTGAACTTTCATACAAAGAATTTCCTTTTGGCACAGGATCATCAGACGGGAGAAATGAGCAGGTAAAATATTACAAAAAAACAAATCAAATTTTTTTAGCAAAATATAAATTTGCCACCCACAATCAATACATTGATTTTTTATTAAAGTTTGGATTTGTTGGATTAGTAGTAACAATTGGGTACATTTTTTCCTTTTTATATTTTGGATTAAAAACCCAAGAACCAATACTAGTTGCTTTTTTCTTTTTGTTTTTTACCAGCAACCTAACCGATGATTTTTTAATTCGTTTTGATGGTATTGTTTTTAGCGGATTTTGGCTGACTATTTTTGCTTGTTTATACATGCAAAAAATGAACATTAATAATTTTAAAAACACCTAAATGACAAAGGTTGCTCATATATTACATTCTGTTGGAGGAGTAGATGTTTACATGCGATTATTGCTAGATAACATTAATGAAAATGAATTTGAAACTATAATAATTCATGGCCGTACCGACACTGTAAATCCATTTAAATATAAAAGCGGCAACCTGGCAAAAGAATATTTAATAGATATTGTAAGAGAAATTTCACCACTAAAAGATTTAAAGTCTGTATTAAACTGTATTAAAATAGTACGAAAAGAAAAACCCCACATTATTCATGCTCATAGTGCTAAAGGGGGTGTTATTGGCAGAATAGTTGGAAAATTAACCAATACCCCTGTATTTTATACACCACATGCATTTTCTTATCTGAGCCAAAAAAGCCCTTTAAAAAGAAGTATTTATTTATTTATTGAAAAATTATTAGCTAACGGAAATAGTAAAATAATTGCAACTTCTCCATCAGAGAGAACAAGGGCAATCCAAGATGTAGGATACAAATCAGAAAATGTGATTGTATTAAACAATAGTATTAATCCAATAAATGATATCCCATTTTTATCAATTCCAAAAACCTGGCCAGATGAGTACTTATGTACAGTAGGCAGACCATCCTATCAAAAAAACATTGAATTAATGATTCAAGTTTTATATGAAATAAATAAAACAAATACGATTCACCTAGTGATAATGGGCGTAGGACACTACGCCGACCAATTGGAAAATGTACAGCAATTAATTGAAAAACTAAATCTTTCAAGCCAGGTAACATTATTAAATTGGACAAAAAGAGAAGATATATTAAACATAATTAGTAATTCAAAATTATACATCTCTACTTCTCGATATGAAGGATTGCCGTATTCAATTATTGAAGCCTTAGCTTTATCAAAGCCTTGTATTGTTTCAGATTGCGATGGAAATAGAGATTTAATTGTAGATGGTTACAATGGATATATTATAAAAGATTGGAAAAGAGCTGATTTCAAAGAAAAAATAATCTATTTATTAGAAAATAAAGAAACGAGTAAACTTTTTTCAGAAAATTCAAATAAAGAATTTCTAGAAAAATATAATATAGAAAAAAACATAAAAAACTTAGAAAATATCTATATTGCATATATAAATAAATAAAAGAATGACAATAAAGCTGCTAAAGAGTATAGTTCAAAAAGAAAAGTTTCACCCCACGATTCTTAGTTTTTTCATTAATAATAATTTTCTTATTCGTAAAAGTATAAGAAATGCAATTATTAAAAATAGTATACATTTAAAAGGCGCCTTATTAGATTTTGGATGTGGAACTAAACCCTATAAAAAACTTTTTATAAATGTTGACAGCTATATCGGTGTTGATTATAAAATAGAAGGAAGAGAAGAAAGTCAAAAAACGGTAGATTTCTTCTACGACGGAAAAACCATTCC
>Ga0078894_10000683_pt1 | contig 24210 bp, 14 predicted proteins | sample LauGreSu1BDMLBSD_2_FD_67506 | JGI IMG/M metagenome (GOLD analysis project Ga0078894, IMG submission 67506) | Freshwater lake microbial communities from Lake Michigan, USA - Su13.BD.MLB.SD (version 4) (version 4) | ecosystem: Environmental > Aquatic > Freshwater > Lake | place: Lake Michigan... | reverse complement strand
CCTTCATTCTCAACTAGGAACTTGGCAAGGTCAGCTTTATTCATCTTTAGTAAATCGGTGGATAACATCCTTTTTAGTTAGTCTTTTCTAACACCTCTTCCAAACGAGTATATACCGCGATAACCCCAATTACTAGTTAGATAATGTAAGACATAATAACTCCCCCGAAACACGCTTTATAGTGGAAAATATTGATCTTTTTGGGATTAGGTATCTAATAATGCATTATTAGGCGATTCTACGGAATTTTGTGAAAATTGACAAGTGACTATTAAATAAATAGATATGTAATCAAGATAGACTTTCTCCCAAATTATTAAGAAAAACGCTCTAAAATAGAGACTTTCTGATACAATCATGGAATTCTCATTTATGGGGTATAAAACCTGTATTATGACTTAAAATGTATAGAATTAAGATGGAACTTATAAATGCATAGATTCATACGTAAATATGACCAAAGTAGGAGAGTAATTAAGACAATAGAAAAAGACTAGAAAATACGTGTTTGATTGGGGCAAAAGTAACTAAAAATAGGCAGAAGACATAGAATCCTAGATCAGATAATTCTCTGATCCACAACAACCCCTCAGGGTTCCATTTATTGGTAATACTGATGCTTAAGGTACATATTTCCATCCAGATCTTGCAATTCACGTAATGAAGTGGTTAGTTCCCAAAGAATATGACACAAAAGCACACGAACTCATATACCAATCGATTATAGACGAAAATGCACCACAAGTATAAATACCAACACCTGCTGAGTTTATGACCTCGATAGAACTGTATTCGCTGTAAGAATAATAGAAACGAATCAACGACCACCTAAAACAACTTAAGCAAAACCACATAGAATACTTTAACGCTCAACGAGATGAATTCGATGACATAAAAGAACAATTAATCACGTAGTTGACTTAATAGATGGAATAATAAAATGAAGAGATTAAAATCGAACTGCAACAAGAACGACAGGGGAAAGAGCAAGCGGAGTAGTAGTTATTGATAACAGTTCAGTAGGTTTAAGAACTGCAAAAGAAAGTAACTATCCACGGATAGGTATATGAGATTAGTATGAATCCGACTATAAGAGATTCTATATAAGACTAGCACAAACCATTCTTTGATATGGCTTGCGGTTACTTGAAGTATGTGGGACAAGCAAATAGGTCCGGTTGTAAAACTCCAGCAATGGATCGCTTTAAGGAGCATATGAACGAGTTGAAGGCGTTAGAATCACAAAGTCATGTGGTTTAGAAGGCGATTATATTCACAGCGTTTAAGTTGCTGTTGAACAAGATGCTTAACCCCGGAGTATAGCAGTTGGAGTACGAATAAATATATCAATCAGTAGTAATCGCGGATTCCATTAAGAAGAAGGAATAACTGAACGACCAAGAAGCGAGATTCATCACACAACGCCAACCACTCCTTAACACGATCATATACACAAACTACTAAACTGAAGAAGTAAAGGAGATAAACAACACCAAGAAGCAACTCTAGAAACTGGATAAAGAAAAGCAGAAACTGGAACAAGAAATATCACAAATGCAAGAGAAATTGAAATCCGGTTTGTGTAGAAATCAATCAGCAACGCAGACCAAATTAAGTAAAAGCCTGGAGAAATATATACAGATCAACGAGTCAAAAGCGCAATTAGAAACCAAATTATAGACACAACTCAACACTGTACAAATGAACCAGATAGAAGAAACGAAGCACGATTTGCAATCTAGAGCGTCTAGTCTGAACAGTATCATTCGTTGCAGATCGCCAGTTGCGTTATCCAAGGGTGTTGGTTTGAACATCGCGAAAATATAAGTATTAGATGATAAACAGTTGTAAAAATGCCCTGTTTGTAATAAACTACTCAAGCAAGTGACCAAGAAACATCTAGAGAGTAAATAATGCATGATGTATAAGAAAATGCAATGATGAATTATTTTTTTAACCCGCGCTGTATATGGGTGGTCTATTTTTTCACTGTACAGAGATGTTAAACAGATAGTATAGAAAAGATAAGATGTAGTTGCAATACTAGAAGGTCAAATCGCTGAAGTTCGGAGTCATATCCGATAACGAGATGCTACAGTAGAAGACCGCATTCATCCGCTCATCTCAAATCAATTCAAACAAACTCGGATCTCTGCTTGATTTGCACCTTGGCTCGCTCTCCAAGTCGATTAGGTGTTTAACATGCAACAATACCAAAAAGTTGTGTCAAGGTCACTGCGGAGTTATAAAGTGCAAGTATCCCTATATCCTGCCTTAATACGAATAGAATGTAATCGCGGTGTTGAAGCGTTTGTGTCTTAACTGCAATATACTGGTATAAGACAACCGCAAGTGCTCAGTTTGCAAGGAGACCGCTCCAACAGTCAAGTCTTAGAAGGGTTACAATATTGATGTCATATTCGCTGGTAAACCCCGAAGTATATCTATTCCGCAACTGAAGACCTATCTATCTAATATAAGGATGGAAGACGTCAAACGCATCCTCGGAATCAGTGTGCATCCCAGCAATTTAATAGTCAACCACGTGATGGTAGCAAGTCCTGTAATTAGACCCGATAGAAGAGTTCAGAATGTAGTCAAGCGAGAGGATGAATACACAGTATCGCTATAAACAATCGCCAAGCACGTCCTAATGCTTAATGACCTCGCTGAATCAGACCCCAAGACCAATAAGTTGTATGAATCGTTTATACAGATGCTTTAATAGTATCAGTTAGGAGATAAGAGCGAAGATGGTGATGCTAAGACCAAATCACTGAACACGTCTCTCTGTGGCAAAAAGGGCAAGATAAGGTCTGGTATGCTCGGTAAGCGTATTAACAACATAGGCAGATGCGTTACTGCTTGCGACATATCAAATGCCCCAGACGAAGTCACGCTCCCTCTTGAGTTCGTGCAGAGTATACACATTAAAGAGGTCCTAAGAGATTACAACTACGACAGATTGATGAGTGCTTATAACAACGGTCCGCACGTGTATCCTGGAGCTGACTTTGTGCAGAAACCCGATGGTCGCAAGTATCGTATTACAGGCGATAATGTCACTTTCCAAGAAGGCGATACTCTCTACAGACATCTACAAGCAGGTGATAGAGTTATAGTTAACAGACAGCCTTCTTTACTCGCTAACTCGCTTGGATCGCATAGAATCAAAGTTGCATCAGATAACACACGAGATACAATAGACATAAACACATTAGCAGTTAGTTAGTACCATGCAGACTTTTGAGCCCATCACCGCTCCGGAGTCTAACAGCGGACTGCTTCGTAGGTTGCAATCAAGACCTACGGAGGTAAACAGTGTAATGATTGCCTTGATATAATCCGCTAGTCTGTTGGATCGTTTCAATAGGCGAAAGTGGAAAAATGCGGGAACACCCTTAGAGTCTTATCTACCACTTGTTAGTTGGAAACGACTAGCAATACCCGAGTTAATAGCCCTGGGCATGGTAAAAACGATAAGAATTGGGCAATCCGCAGGCTTACAGATCTAAACACCGCTTTGGTAGGTGCATGATCAAGCCTCAACGACTCAATGCCACTTTGCGTTCAATGAAGACCTAACCAGTCTGAGAGCGTATAAAATAGAGTCTACTCCTACTGGAAACAGTAATACCCCTTAAGCAAGGGTGTGTCCGAGGATCTCAAGAGGAAATGCTTGAGTGAGGATGGTATAAACGCGATGGTTAACGATAGCCATCAACAGCAGGATGCCTTGTAGGTTGCGGTCAACACCTACTTGGGTAAACATTGTAATGATCGTCTTTGATATAACCTGCTAGTCTATACTCACACTATGAATAGTTGCGAGTGGGTATGGGCGAAACACCTGGATGCGGGAAACTCTCGTTAGGCATTGAATACTACTCCTCCGTTGGAAACTTCAGAGGATACCAAAGGTTAACAGCCTGAGGCATAGTTATAAGTTCAATGATAGAGACAATCCGCAGCGTTACTTCCTAAACTCGTTATTGCAAGAGCATGGAAGGCGTTCAACGACTGATAAGGTGTTGCTTGAGGATGATGACCTAGCAAGTCGGACTCAGGTTGAGATACAGTCTACTCTAACTGGAGACAGTTCTGTTAAGTAGTATTAACAGGTCCGAGGATCTCAGGAGGAAATGCCTGAAGGAGGATAGTACAAAGGGATGAATTGAACAGCATATTTGTATAGAATTGGCAGTCAATAGCAGAAGCCAACTTCATATCAGCACTCCATTATAGAATAATATTATACATAGGCGGTAAGATGCTCATGAGTCAGATTTAGGACTCGGTTATAGGTGGATACGGGATCACTCGCGAAGGAGTTACAGTTGATGACGTGTTTACAGTCCGCATCCACTCAAACAGCATTTCCAATTGCAACATGTTCAAGTATGCGAATGAAGACGGAATCAGAAGCGGTAAGCAGTGTTTGAGTATCATATTGCCTCCTATTTCATTCAACGGTAAGACCGAGTTCTGCTAATCAAGCAATAGAGAGATATAGCAGTACATATAGTTTACGCCTTAAGACAAAGAGATCGTTATAGACTTGGGCGAGATAAAGAGCGGATACTTCGATAAAGGAGCGGGGAGTGTATAGAATATGATTGCTCTGCTTCAAGATCCAAAAGTCGCAATGAACACTATATTCTCTATATAGTAAGCGATTCTCAACTTCAATAAGTACTGTGGGTTTACGATTGGATTTAGGGACATACTGTTGAGTCCCAAAGCCCGCGACTTAGTATAGTAGAAGAATGACAAAATTATGACAGATGCGTATAGAATAATAGATCAATACACCAAGAATCTCTTAAACGAACCAATCGGTAAGTCTCGCTGGGAGTTTATGCAGGAGTTGCTTAAGCACACATTCTTCGACGACGGACTAGAGAGCATACTGCTGTCATCTGGTGTAAACGAGCAAGGTGATCCAGACGTTGTAAAGGGCACTAATGTCGTTAATAACTTCGCACTTATGGCTATGACTGGTGCTAAAGGATCATTCGGTAATACCAAAAACATGATAGTAAGGCTCGGATAAGCACTCAACGAGAACAAACCCCTCCCATTCCTCTTTGATGATCGTTTGTGTATGTTTTACAAGAAGAATGACCTTGACCCGCGGTCTCACGGTATGATATTCAATTCGTATGTATAAGGCCTTACTCCATCTGAACTGCTTATAAATGCGATTCCAGAACGCACTTAGATGCTCAATAAGGTGCTTACAGTTGCTAAGCCAGGGTATCTGGGTCGTAAGATGATTAAGAATCTAGAGCCTATTATAGTTACCAATATACGCACTTGTGCCAAAGAACGCGGTATAACTGAATTGATGTTTGCCCATGACGGATTCCAGGTCCAATCGCTTGGCAAGTATACCATTCCCTATTTCTTCGACTCTTAATAGGATATGATCAATAAACTGTGCAAGAATGTATCCGCTAATCTCCTTCCTATTTGCAGAGAACACGCAAAAGTGATAGTGCATCAAATCAACAGATATAAGAAGTGCTCTCAGTAGTTGCAATGGGTTAACAGCGATCACCAGGTATCAGCGACTATATACGTCCCAATAATGATCGAAGGTCTCCTCAATAACCGAGTGATGTTTGTTGAATAGATAAACGCAGATCACACTCTAACCGAATAAGACATATCCCAGCGATTCGTAAACAACAGCCAACTACTTAACGACTTCATTCTAAAACTCCCGTTCCTATACTTCAACCCACTCTTCAAATTCAAGGACATTCAGCTACCGCATTACTACAAAAGTGCTATGAACGCGACTCAACTCGCATTATTGTGTAGTTTTGGAATAGATAGGTTGTTTAAGTTCAACAGCGAGTAGATGATACTTATGCTTGAAGACATTGCTCTTGAACTGAAGCACGCGTTAGTTGAGATGGGATCGCCAATTGGTGTTCAGGTTGCCTAAGCGATGCAAGAGTACTTCACTCAGGATATGTTGGACTCTATTCACAAGACATAAGCAGGAGATGTCGCCAGAGACCCGCTTGAACGCATAATAGACATATTTAATAACAAATCGCCAAGAAGTCTGCAAGAGAACGAGAAGATGCTCCCTTACATAAGAATTCCGCTAATCCTGGGATACGAAGGCATGACTCCGAAGTAATAAAGGCAGAGAGCAGAGCATATAGCATCAAATATAAAACTGATCAAGTTGGAAGCGATTACGCATTCGTGGTAGATGCTCCTGGGTTCGGTTGAGCGCTAAACAGATGCTACATACTAATAAGATAAGAACTTCCTCTAATAAGTCCCCGACCACGTGAGTCAGTGGTGTTTGCGAGTTGTATTAGATAAGATGAAGATGTTCTTGAATAAGATTTCTATGTAAGAGGTGAAGTTCGCCCTTGAGCACAATTTCCAAGTGCACGTATTGATGGGCAAGGAGCAATCGCCTACTTTGCGTATATATCTACACAACAGCATAACATTCCAGTCCCGCAATGAACTGAGAGATTTAACGGATGCTTTCCTCGGTTATTCAGTGCGTGGACTCTAGAATATATTATCAGCGAGTGTAATAGAAGAACAGAAGTATATCCTAACAGAAACGGGTCAGCTAACCCCGCAATCGTAAGTCGTTATAATAGCAGAAGGGTATAACTTAAGAGATGTATTCAGACTATAGCATAAGTACGTCGATATAGATTATAATAGCGTTACTTGCGATAACTAATACCAGATAATGCAGATATTTGGACTCGCGAGTGCTAGACAGAAGATTATCAACGAGGTTAACGTGCTATTCCAGGGCAAGGTCTCTCAACGCCATGTAGAGTTCGTTGCTGCGGAGATGACATAGATCGGAGTGTTAACTAATATAGAATAAAACGGAATAAGAGCCAGAAACCCTCAAAACGATCTACTGGCTATGTCCGATTAAAGACCAATCAGTGCTATCAAGAGAGCGTCGTTGCTAAATAGATCATCTACCCTCGAAGGATGCTCCGCAAGCTTGATAGTCGGGTAAACACCCAGATTTGGCACTATATATAACAGCTTAGTGGTTAATGAGTAGTTTATGATGCATCAGTCAATGGCGAGTTCTAATAGTTTGCTTGAAGCGATATGAGGTATTTATATTTTTTTAATTATATACTTCAATAGATGCCAGTAATCGCGTATTGGAGTGTTATAATCGCATTAAACCAGTAAACGGGCTTGTGTTCAATGTTTTTTACAGATAAATATGATTACACGCGGAAAGATAGATACAAAGGTCGGTGAATACGTGGAAAGCGATATTATACTACTGAATGATCTAACTATGCACTTAAAGTCCGAATACATATACTACACCAACGCAAACGATATACCTGTAATCAGATACTATATGAGCGATAATGATTTATACTTCGACTATTTCGACTTCGGGTCCAATCAATGGATTTAAGGCGGGAGTACAACGTTGTAAGGGGTTAATAGATTTCCATAGTCGGGGTCTAACTATATACAGCTGGATGAATAATTCAAAGTGTATCTAAACAACCAACTCAAACTCGCCCTTAGTTCTGCAAATTTGCAATTACAAGGTCAGAGTATAACAGGACTAGTTTCATCAGCAGATCCGCATTCAGCAGTTACACTTGAGCAGTTGTAAGCGGTAGTTGCAGGTGAATAGTCGGATACTATCATTTCCACTGATCTTAATACAAGAATGAAGTGCTTTACTGACCAAGTGCAAGTGCGGGTTAACAATATAGAAGCCTTATACATATCTAAACCGAACAGCTAATCGATCATCTTAGATACGCAGAGTGCTTAGACCGCGACTTTGTAATCCAGCAATAACGAGTTTACATTGAGACTTAAGAACGGATTAAATGAACAGATAGATCTCGCGGTTAGATAGAACGAGTTGAGTGTAAATAGACCGGTTATATACGGATACGATACACTTGCAAATCCGTTGCCAGATGCTGCAATATAAGACAAAGTGAGTATACAGCGGGACTTCGTTTCTAAAGTAGCGGACTCGGTGGTGGATATGAATTCTTTTCAGATAAACAGACTATCAAATGGAGTTCTAAGTACAGACGCGATCAATCTCGGTTAACTGCCCTCACACCAGTTTCTATTCGCCTTCAAATCCTCAAACCAAACACTCATCTCTAGCCCCGAAACCTTGCAGTTCAGTGGAGATATATAACCAAATTCGCTAAGTCCCGCGGTCTAACCTACCATATAGCAGATTAATACTTCCGTATTTGCCCTTGAAGCAGGTATATACCGAATAACTGTGTATCTAATCGCAAAGTATTAAAATTCAACCCAATTCCCAGTATAAGCGTATATAGAGGATTCCGACCAGGTAGCCTTCACAACCGCATCTCAAATCGCATAAAGCAGAATGTAAGCTTCTAACACCGATAATTACGTCAGGCAAGTACACAACTAGAGATGTTTCGTGTATAGGGCGTAGAATTAAAAATATATACGGGTAAGAGTTGAATGCGAGGTATAATATCTAGATTACATAGCGGAGGGAAGCTCGCTAGATATACAGTTATTGCAAAAGATATGAAAGCATTGTTAACAAGCCTATATCCCCGTCCAGCACTTTGTCGAGTTTGAATGCGTGGTGATTGACGAGGGTTTTTTATACCAAGAAACAGGATGACCACAATACTCGGTAATACCAATTGCAGTTTACAGATAACCGCGAATGCCATATCCCTCTAATTAGATGAAACCGACATACTATCGCTCAATCACGGAACCAATGCTATAGATGCAAACGGATACAAAATCGTCAACCTCGCAAATGCTGTTTCCAGCACCGATGCCCTACCTAAAGGACAAGCTGACTCTCTCTACATCGCTGCTGCAGATATGCCCACTACTTTAAGCGATTTAGACCCTCCGACTTCCAATTTCGACTTCGCGGGGTTCAAACTCACTGGACTTGGAAACGCGACTACTGGAACAGACGCGCTTAACCGATCAACTGCTGATGGAAGGTACTATCTGTCTACAACTCCGCTTAACTCTATAACCGCACCTTCCGGATCCGTGTCTCTAAATAGCTAAAAGATAATAAGTCTTGCTCCTCCTACTCTATCAACCGATGCTGCCAATAAGGACTATGTAGACTCTAACTTCTACTCTACTGCCACTACTCTAGATTTAATCGCGATTCCAACTGATTCTGTATCGCTAAATAACTAAAGGATAACCAATCTCGCTGCTGCTGTTGATGGAACAGATGCCCTGAATAGAGACACCGCTGACGCCCGTTATCTGCTTCAAGCTGCTGGAGGTGCTTTAGATATGAATGGATACAAAATAGTAAACGCTGCACCCGGAACTGACCTCGGAGATGTAATGGTCGTTGAGTAGAATCCAGCACTATAACAAGGTCTTATGTATACAGCTAGCAATATAACGTCTGGTATCACATTCCCTTACATCGTTCCATTCGCAAGTATATACAAACCAACTGCACCCGCTGGAGCTCCAAATTGGGTTAGTTTAGATAGCGATGGAGTGTTATTAGTCGAAGTCGCGGGTACGTACAGAGTTGACGTCACTCTCACCTGTTAATACCACGACCGCACTGATCACCCAGTCACTGCAAAGGTATAGAGATACGATAGTTCAGATGTAGCTATCAACACCCAGTCTATTAACAATGTCGCTGTCGTCACAACCAGAGCACCCGCACTCAATACATCTATAACCACGACCTTCTCTCAATTCTTGCATCTAGACGCGAATCAAAGTATTAAACTGGTCCTTACTAACAGCGATTCAACTCTCGCTATGGTTGCAAATGGCTCTAGTGTTCTCTTGCAACTCGTATAAGCAGATTGAATGACGGATTGATATTTTTTATGAGCTTTGTAAATGCAAAAAGTCGGGGATTACTTCATAGATTCGCAGGGTCCTAATAGTTTAACATTTATATACACTCTAACCACCAAGAATTAAACCGCGTGGAACAAGCCCTTGGATATGACTGGAACCATTACGTATAATAATTTAATATTTTCTGGATCCTGCTACTACGGAACTAATAAAACTGCTACATTTAAGTGGTAATTCGCGATTTAAAGACTAGACAATAACATTCTACACGGACAAGTATCATTCGAAGTCCCAGACTCGTCTTAGACTATTCAATTGAGTGGACCCGCGATGATGAATCTGATCAAATAAAGCAATGATCTGCATGTAGTCGACAAGTTCATATGCGAGGATACCACTTTCAGGATATAGACCAAGAAACAGTTCACTAATACATTCAAACTCGTCATATTCTCAATTCCTGAATTACAAACGCGGATATAGATCTCTGCTAATACATTCCCAGGAGTTAGGTGCGTTAAGACCCTGAATGATACTAAGACCGTGTGTTTTGGTCTATAATCAGATATAGACTACGATACGATCTTACTAAACGCAAATAAGGCCAAATAACAAGCTGACCAGATGAAGGTGTAGTTAGAGGAAGGATCCGCCCTAATGACCAAATTGAAGAAGGATTCCGATCAGTGCGCTTCCATACAAAAACCACAAACTGCGTAGTTAAAGGCTGTATAACTGGAGTTTGATGAACGCACTATCACATAGAAGCAACTCATAGCCTCAGCGGGTGTCATTGCAGATAGAGTGTCTAAGTTGGAAGAGTCCATCAAACAACTCGCTATACAGACATAACAGTATACGGACCAGATCAAAACAACTAATTAGTAGATAACCGATATACCCAATCAAGTAACCCTCGCTACCGCTCTATAGCAATAACTGATACAACAGGACCAAAAACTCGCAAATGAACTACAAGCTATGAACCAATCGTATTCTACCTTGTCTAAAGACCCGCTGACTCAACAGTACCTAATGATCAAAGCGCAACTCATGGACCATCTCAAGATAATTGACTCCGCGAATACCAAGATATAAGACGCTCTAAACACTATCAAGACGTAAACTGATAATAATGCACTGATACAAGACAAACTCAAACTAATAGAATCAATGCAAAAGAGTATCAAACTCAGCGATGCTTATATATAAAACGGACTTAACGCGATCAGAGTACAGAATAGTAGCTACGGTAAGACTAAAGCGGATTTGTTTATGATTTTGATGCTTGTATTGATCGCGGGGTGTGTAGTTTATACAATGGCGCTGAGACGATCTAAGTAATAACCACAACAACCCAAAGAGTCCGAGCAACTTAAATCAAAGTGAGAAATGGGTGGAGCTCCAATAACAGCGCAATTTAGTTCATCAAAAGCTATGACTTTCAGTGGTAAATCGGGACCGCTATTTCACATTGAACACCGAAACGTAAACACATCTCTTACCGACTTCGAAATAGATAACAACAAGTATAAAGGAGTTCTATAGGTAGGACCGTACAAGTACTCAGTATCTGGTAAATTCTATGACTATATCTCCGCAGCAGACTCTCCGGTATCCAAATTCACGCTAAGAGGCGCTGGTACTGCGATTCTATGGGAAAACTTCACTCCAACTACTCGCTTTCCTGCTAAAACGGGATTCCCATTCGAATTGTATAGAGCTAAGGGACAAGATGATATAGTATTTGACCAATGCCAAGTTATACTGGGAAAGGATTCTAATGATTTCAACGCTATACTAGCTCTAACGACTCCCAATGTATATGTGCTGTCTAACCTCAACCCAATAGGTAAGTAGTTCATTAACAGACTCGGATATGCCTAGACCAATGAAATGATATGCTTTTAACCCGATTCTACTATGGAAACTGTATGCACTTCGTCTAAGGGGACTACTTAATAACTCGCAGACGCATAAACGCTTCTAACTACTAACACCGATTTCATCAAAGCAAATACCAAGAAACTAACCGATATGAATGCATTTATTGCGGATCTGAACTCCAAATTAAATACTTGCACGTCTACCGTCGCGAGTGATAAATAAACAATCATAGACCTTAATCAGTCCATAAACGATATTAAGGCGTAGTAAACCCGACTAACTGCTGAAATAGAATCACTGAGAGCGAAGGAGAGGCAGTTGACATCATAGCAATAATCATCGACAAAGACAGCAACTGATCTATAAACAAAACTACTAGGAGTCCAGAATGATTATACCGCGAAGGCAGTCACTCTGAACTAGATAACAGATAAAAACGCATAAATCAAGACTTAGATCGCTACTAATCAAGATTCGCTCTAAACTATTCAATAGAAGCTCCAATCAATACAGCAAGTACTAAACCAAATCCCTAAGAATACAGATATAAAGCAAATAATAGCGGAATCATAGGCGGAATTAACCACATCTTAGACCAAATTGTAAGATATGCAAAAACAGGTAGAGCTACTAAATGCGCAAATTAATAGCTAAGAGTCGATTGAAGTATAAAACGCGCGGTTGTCTCAAATGTAGCAAAGTATATCGGAGTTACAAGATGGTATAAACAGTAGATAGATCCGAGTTGCAGAACTACATAAACAGGCGTTGTAATACGTATATAAACAATTCGGGTCTAAAGGCGATATGGTGCTACTAATACTGCTAGTCGTGCTTGTTATTGCTATATCGGTGTTGGTGTATAAAAAAAGAAATACGAGCACCAATTTGTCAGATTGATATAATTAAATCTAGAACTCCCTGTATACTAGCATTGGTAGACTTAAACTGGACGTATTGTGCCATTTTTTTGATCATCTATTCAAATACCAGTCTAAGCTTATCGAATGGGGTGTAGAACATACGCATCTATTACAATACTACGAATATGATCTAGTAACACGCATTGTCGCTGAATATGGGGTTTGATAACTCGGGGTCTGACAATAAAGGCCTTATACGATGAATTCTTGGACTAGGTCCCGTTATTAGCAGAATGGTCTCTATATCCTTTATCAGTGTTGCTTTATGATCCTAACCCTCTCCAAATGCATATGTATAGTGCTGAATCAAAGTATCAAGGGCAGCTACGTCGTTTTTAAATTTAGCAGGTGCTTACTGCATAGATTCCGTCAGTTCTTCTTGCTAAACCGCTGACTCCTTTATCTCTTCTTTTATGCTCTATATACCATCACCCACTGCTTAATCAGATTCATTCTTCAGTTGTTCATTTAGAGTCGGGATAGTATCAGAAGTCCTAGTTGCGCGGTCTATTGCAACTTGCTTATTCTTCGATGAATATCTCTAAACCGTCGACTTAACAGGTTCTGGCTTCTTGTTATAGAATTTATTATTAATTGATGCACCTTTCTGAGGAACGTCATTCTTCAACTCGCTACTCTGCTTTATTGCGTTTGATACATCGCTCTAAGAATAATTAACACCGTGTACTTCATTCAACTTGTCCTTAATCCACTTGAATGATATAGTCTCCTTCGTATTGTACGTTTAAAGGATCGTTAGTACTTAAGCAACTATACCCGAGGGCTGCGGGTTTTAATCGTTTGATGAATCACTAATCATTTATTCCGTTTGATTGATAGATTCGCTATCGTTCTAAGAACGCGTTTTAATCATTTATTCCGTTTGAGGGCTTTTAATCATTTAGTATACAATTGTTTAACATCTCTATATAGTCAAAGTGTAGACCATGCTTACGGAGCTTTGCTCGACCGCCTAACGGTCCATTGCTTAGAAGTCAACGAGGGCGAAGCTATAGCGTTAGCTATGGTTTAATCAAAGCTTTGCTTGACCGTTATACGGTCTCTCTGTATAGTTAAAGTCTGAGAGTTGAACCGCGCTTTGGTTAATGTGTGCAGCGAGGATGGAACTATAGCATTAGTTACTAATCGGTCTTGCGTTGTTAACTGTTTTTGAGTTGTTTAAATGGATCATATATATATAAATAATAAGGTATTGTGTTCAGTTTTCTCCATAGGCGAGGGTAGAAAGGTATAGTCGCTTGACATCGGAGGTATTATGAATATAGACAGAATGAGCACTATTCGATACAGGATTGCTTAATAACTGAATATTCAGCCCTAATAGGTTTACGCGGAACTACACATTTAACAACCAAATACCCTTCGAATTCATCCACATATACTGCTACCTACGAATAAACTATCGGGAAAGTTCATCTAGTAAGGGGTCCTTGACATACAGAGTCCTCAGCAATATGCAGAACTAGATATTAAAGATCAACAACTAGTAAACTTGAACATATTTCAGATCAAAAAGGTGTTCTTCAGTATGTAGAAGTAGTATTCACACATGCAATCAAGCGATTTAATAGATTCGGTATTCAACACACTCCCAGTTCATTAATTCATTAAAGACTCTAAAGACGTGCATATATAAGCACTAATCATACCAGATCAATACGTATAGCAGCTCAAATCAATGTTGACTCGCGATGATTACAATTTCATTCTCACTTGCTCTATAATACTTCCCTACTTTCCGGGGCTGTTATACCAAATACCTGGGTATATAGATACTAAATAGTACATTTACGAGTAAGATTTGATTATAAAGGCTCTTGAAAAGACAAAAGAACACCCAGAGAGTCCCCATCCGCAGTTCAGATTCTATATCAAAAATACGACTGTAACCCATAACATGAATCAGTAAGTAGACCTTCGATCTCTCTTCAATGAAATAGCGACTGGTGCTCTGGTTACGTATATAAAGCACTTCTATAGACACACAAATGGTCTTACATATGTAGCGACTAAATGCAATATCAAGGACGATCTCGCTCTATATACTAATCCTATACAATACGAAAACCAAGTCATTATGGGAAATTCTAAATGGTAACTCAGAGTACTTGCAAATGGCACGCTTGTATTCACTCAATTCATAAACATCAGCCAAGATGAAGAGCCCGATGAACAGCTCTAAGACGAAGCGTTTGATCAGCTAGCAGCGGTGGTTAAGTATATCAACGAGCAATAAGGACAATTCGTAACTAACCCCATGCAACTCCAAAAGGAGCGAGTTACATACTCCATTTAAGTCGGTATATATGTATTTTATAAGAAATCGGAGATATAACCGGTATATGCGTACAGAGCAGTATTGCAAGTGTCTGGGTAGTCTGAAACGACCGCTCTTATTCGCATGAGTACATTCTAAGACTTGGAATACAGATTCAGATTGTAGTATAAAACCGATTACTTGCTTATAGAGTACGAAGGCGCGTTCTAATTTGCGTTCTATATGGCGTTTATTGCATCTATATACCTGTATGCTGAGTAACAATCAAAACACGCGAGTTCGCAACTAAGACTGCGAGATTATCACGAACTACACGATCCAGAGCTCTACCTGAAGCTTTCATCGAGGTATAGTCGAATATGTTAGGGCGATCGCAAGCCCGAATTCGTTTCAAATCCTGATGTAGACGATCCGCAAGTCACTAAGTATTGGAACTTCACCACCAATCAAGATCAGTATTATAGATGCCCGCATAAAGACTTCCCACACTTATACTTCATTGTTAATAAACACAAACTCGACTATTGCATCCCTTGCTGCTCTTCCAAACCAGATACCAAATACACGACCCAATGTCTTCAATAGCATAAATATGTGCGATCTACGAATAATTAAAAGTATTATGTACTTAACAATGAAAACGTATTCTAGTTGCAACGATTCACAGTCCTAAATCAAAGTATTGCTAGTTTCTTCACTATTAAGAATGCCAATATATACTGCACAACGGTTCCAGTCATCTCCAAGTCAAAATAGTAAATCGAATCGCTAATCAATGCTATAGACCATGTTATGAAAATGCCCTAACTAACCAGTAAACTCAGATAATAGCTATTAAGTACGAACAAATCGGGGTACAGCTTAATAGACAACAGTGGATACGGTATATGGATAGACTTCGCGTCGCAGCTTCTATAACAGTTTACTAATAAATAAATCAATCTAGTAGTCATTAATGTCGATGATATGACATTTTATGCATCGGTATTTGCACCGCAGATCATCTGTCTCGCGAGGGTAAAGGGGATATTTAATGCGATCTCATTCAAAGAACTCAAAAACATCAAGTATATAATACAACCCCAGCAGTTTACTAAATATAACACACTCCAATCGCACATATAGCAGCAATAACTACTATTACCTGATATAGTATTACAGTATATATAAAAGCAAACATCTGATATTTATTAAATATGCGATTCCAATGGTATATGCAGGTATTTAGTGGGTTAGTATGAAGGGCTTTATGTCTTGCTACCGACGATTCCTTAGTTCATGGAGCGGGTTGCTGTAATGGAGTAGTTCCCAGATCCCAAATAACTATATATCACGCATAAAACAATTAACGCGGTGCTTCAACACTTCAATATAAGTCCCTAATTCAAAGTAATCGACCACAAAAACTATGTGTGCGGAGTTATAGCCAGCAATCTCTTCTATCCTTTCGTACCAACCCTAGACCCAACGGAATATGACTATCTGAACGACTATAACTCCCGCATTAATCCCATCATCGCAAATAATGAACTAATCGAAAATAAAATGAAAGCCCTAGACTTTAATTAATTACTAGCAGTATACATCGACTACCTTTATGATTTGATATAGATACAGAGTCCTTAGAGCGAAGATGATATCTAATTTGTTCCAATTGAATAACTCGTGGAAGTACTTAAGAAGAATTCAAAAGACGCGTCTAAAGTACCCAGTGAATTGAAGAGTTGCAAACGCGATAATCAGCAGTACTTCTGCAATAAGAATAAGCTCATTCTAGCGGATATCCATAGAGACTTAGTTAAAGAGTACTCAAGACTCCGCAAGTTCGATAAGAGGTACAATCCACCCGTTAATGTCGTATTAGCTAATATAATATTCAAAAATGAACCGTATGAAGCAATATATATATAAAAAATATACTGAATCACTGTGCTAGAGATAGTACAAATTGCTGCTATTCGCTCTCATTTATTATCACCGGTATCTGCTGCAAAGATCTATGCTACTGCGTTTTTTGTATCAAATCTAGTAACTTTATCGTCTTAAACGCTCTTATCTGTTACTGTCTCGAGTTGGTTGTGTTTAACCGCATTCTATTGGCTAATACATTCGCAAACTGCTTGAACGTGACATACATACTTGATGATAGGATCATGTCTTTCTTGTTGAGCTTATACTATTCTTTAAATTACCAAGCAATGGTTTCAAGAGGTATCCAGAACCTTTCAATTGCTTCGTGGAGTCTAAAGCGACCATACTTCATCGATTTAATCTTCTAGCAATCCGTTTTGAAGTAGTATAACCGCACTACATATGACACCGTTTCAGATCTAGTCACCTACACATTTATATACGGACATGGTTAAGGGCAGTAGTTGTTTATATTCTCGCATACCTCCTCCGCAAATTCTCCACACATCGCCTACCAACAAGTCTCATTCTGCTTTTAATTCTTAGCACGTCCTTCTCTACCAGACGCGTCGCGTTTACCACCTGGAAGCACGTATTTAGTCTCTTTACCGTTGAACTCGCATTTAACAAAGAGTATTGAAAGCGTCTCGTGCAAGTCGCAATCACAGTATACAACGCATGAACTGATTGTTGCTTGACCATCGTTAAACACCGTCTTCAGAGCATCCGAGCGTATCTTACCGAATCTATTCTAACTAGCAGAATTGCGCTTCATATACGTGGTAACTAACTGCTTTATGTCTTCATAGTACTGCTAGACCGATTTGAATGGGAAATGAACCATTTAGGACTTAGATTAAATGACTGATTACTATTACTGCATGCGATACATATTTAGTATATATCTTTCTAACATCTACGTAGAAGTAAAAAATACCAACTACGCGGACAAAGTCTCAATCATGTATAATACGGGGAGTATAGTTCCAACATATGCTATATCAATTCGAGATCAGTTCCATTTTCTATATGGTCATCTACAAGGGCTTTGAGATCATCTGCGTCATCGAGAGGATCGCTTTATAAGACGTTATATTTTTTAATATCCGCAAGCTTCAACATATCATAGAATAGTTTAAAGGACGCGGATTCATTGACTATTTTGGGATGTATAATTTCAGATCCGCTGGCATCTATTTATACCATTAAACCGATCAAATTTTATTCTATATGTGGTATATTAGCAAATGCGAGCAGGTATACAAACATTACAGCGGATAGATGCTTATACAAGACATGAGCCAAATACTATTATTGCAGTTTTAATAATATAGTCTTCAATTCGCCATCGGATGATTGGTATTCGTTAAACACATCTTCTAGCGTTGTCGCGTTACCCGTTAGAAATGGAAATCTAGAGGAGGGTACTGCAGTAAACACGGACTTATCTTTATTCTTTTCCATGAAGGGGTTATTGACTATGTCTATGTCTTGCAAGATATATTCGACTGAAGCAAATGCGTTATACTATCTATTGTGCCTATTGCGATATTGTCCAAACATCGCTAAAGACTCGCTTATCACCTCGTTCTCAAGGGTTTCTATCTTGGTTCGCACTTCGTCTGATAAGAAGGTAGACGTCTATATACGATTGAATGTCTATACGAGCAGAGCAAGCGAGACCATACCACCTCTATAATTTAAGAATCCGCATAGATCAGTATTCATTGTATTGGGATCAGCAGAATTTGCGGGGTCCACGTATTTTTAATAATCACCTACATCGCCTCTATTTCCCTTTTTAAATTAATCTATAGCCCACGCGGGGTCAGAATCGTATATATAGCTTCCAAGATGCAAAAACGCAATAATCCAATCTAGTTTCAATTATACAAGTCCGTCTTATATATACAATATGTCATTCATAGATAGCTGACTATACTTGAGTGCAGATACAGGCACTATTTCGCTCTTGAATTCTACATTGTCTATATCAAATTTGCTATTAATCGAGCCTAACCGCTGCGAGCTAAATCCATATACACCCCTATTTCTTAATATATCACTAAGTCCATGTATGTCGTTTATTAGTATGATATCATCCAATACAAAGTATCTATCTAGGTTATTATCAGCCTCGTACAATTTCATCTCTTTAGCAAGGTCAAATGTAGATAATCGCATCATGTATAGAGAAACCGACTTATACTGATTATATGCTTCGTGGTACATATTATAATTATATTTAGTATTGATGTCCGATTTAATACCACTAATAGTAGTAATAGGACTTATCTTATGCGACTCATTTACTCTCAACCGCGATACCTAACCTATGAACGCAACCCACTTTTTGTACTTCTAAACATCATCAGGATTACTCGGATCGAGACTCGCGAGTTCTTCTTATAATAATACAACAACGCAGTCCTTAAGTGTTAATTTACGACCTAATGCCTTCCTGTATTTGATCATTGAATTATACCATTTTGGAGTTCTTTTATATGGATTTGGTTTATTAAATTCGGTTTCTATTGTATCGGAGTATGTATCTAGTTAGTCAGTTCCAATATCTGGATCATTAATATTTAAAATTGCAGCTGGATCGCTTGGATTTAGATATGTGTTTATGAATTATAAGTCCGCTTTATCTAATATATCAACGATTATCTTCGCAGGTTTTACACCATTTATATCTATACTAACCATTCTATTTGACTTCGCAATAAATGATCATTCACTCTAACTCGATACTTGCTCTGCACATTGGGCACTGTCTCTTCATTTTAAGCGATTGCATCAAGCAAGACCTACAGAACTAGTGCTTGCACTTCTTCAACGTATCGACCCGCGATTACTAGCTATTTAAGCATATAGGACACTCATAATTCAAGTCATTCGGTTTTGATGTAACTAACTCTTCGTATTGGTCGTAAGTGAGCTCTTCTTCGTCGGACTAGTCGGATTCTGTATCAGATACAAATATTTCAATTTCTGCATCTTATTGTATAATAATGACAGATTCGCCTCTTATTTGGCAATTCATGACATCGTGGTATGAGTAGTCTTCTGAGCACTTGGGACATGTAGTGGTTAACACGCCACCAGCGATTGTTTCTGTTATTATATCAAAGCAACACGCAGGACAAAAGTGTGAATAGCACTACTCGCATATAGTCCAAGGTATATAGCTATATTGTAGTTATGTCGTGTAAAACCGCTTCATTACTTATCGAATAGTCTCGATTGCTGAGTCATTTGCGGTGTAGTCGTATATCATATACTGATCGCACTAGTTGCAAGTATGTCCAATCGAATCTCCACCGTTAAGAGCTGATATTGATAAAAAGAGTTGCATAAAATCGCTAGTTAGACCCCGCGGTTGCGATTCATTCGGTAATTGTTGATCTGCGTTCATTTCTATACTACATATATGCAGAGATGAGTTACGTGCGGATAAAAAAAATACCGATCACCTGTTCATATATCTGTTTAGTCATTGGTTAAGGTGATGATCGGTTTATATATGCACTCATTCGTTATCAACTACAACAAATTGCTTAGAGATCAGTTAGTGCGCAAATTCATCGGTATTAGATATAGATCGTAGGTATTCGCAGAAACTCATTCGTTGTTTGGTGTTTAGATAATTGCGAGTGCAGTTCTGCATTAAAGTGGATATGTAGGAGTCCAGTTCATAAGTATAAGTCGCATTCGAACACACGATAGTGATTGAAGTCTTGGTTATAAGTCGCATGTTCTATTCATAGGTTTTGAGCAATTAATCAGCAGACATAGAAGCAATAACACCATTAACAATCTGTTGCAACTACTCTTTTGATTAGAACTCGTTTAGTGGTTTGGACTCTTTAGACTCTTCTTAAATCAATTCAGATGCTTCGGGTTCTTTAGACTCCTCCTGTATCGCTTCTTGTACCTATTCAAACAACTCGGGGCAGATCTATTGCTACTTGTCGCGGTGGTCTTTAGATTCTTCTTATACATGCTCGCATTCTTCTTGAACTGGTTGGATGGGTTTGTTCAGATGCACTATCTCTTCAACTGTATACATAGGACTAAATGCATTTGAAGTGATATTAAATATCTATATAACCGAAGTATCTAATGCATCTATCTGATCTTAACCGAATAATCTAACAAATTCGCTATAAAGACTCTTTGATGATCCGAAGGTGGCATCATTAGCAACTGTTATCGTGTTAGTAGACAGCAACCACTCCTCATTGAACCATTTAGCGGTGAATGTGATACTGTTTTATTGGGTATTAATGAATACTTGACCTGAATCCTCGCTGAAGTATTATATATCGCTATTAAGATTCATTATCTCGTTAGATGTGTAAGTATACGCCTTAGGTCCAAATACACTCATAATCTCGCAAGTTGGTGCGTGTATAACAATGCTGGACAATGAATTGGTATTGAGTGAGTCGCGAATAGACTCCTAAGGCATGTTCTTGGTTACTTGCGGATGCATATATGTGAAGTGAATCATCTATCTAGCAGGAGACTCTTGGACGAATACGTGACTCATAGTATTATGGACTCGCTTCTTAACTGCTTCAAAGGATGCCTTCCAGTTCTTTGGGTCCCAGCGTCCTTGGAAGTGGCTGACCATGTTAACGACTTTATTGATTTAGAGGTTGGTGTTCATTGTAGGGTTTATCTTTTATATACCATCTGTTTAACATCTCTGTACAGTTGCGTTGTATTGGTTGACTTGCATATTACTTTGTTATTGTTTCTATAACCATTTCTTTAAACTATTCCAACTTTATAACTGATTGAGGGCTTTGATCGCGTAAATCACACTCCACGAGATAATATATGTGTCATTAACTGCTTAGATACTTAGAATCGATGAATACAAACGCTAGAGTACCAAGCGCGATACTGAATTCCATGACATGCGTGCGATTCCAGCTTTTGCATACGAGTGGTAGATCTACATTCAGTCCGAGTTGTTTGTATAATACTTGCGTCACTGCAGATGCAATCAGTAGACATATATACAGAACTGCAAACACGACTAAAATCCGTTTTATCATTTAAATACATTATAATTACTATTGAGAGCATATCTGGCATTTATAAGACTCGCGGGTTCAATCTATCCATATAAAGTAATCTTGGAGCTGAATCCGAGTCTAGTACGTATCAAATGCGAATCGCGGTGTAGATAACGGAGGTGGGAGATATTAAAAACAATAAGAGTAAATGCAATCAGTCGCGAAAGTTACACAATCATCAGGCATATAAATGATCAACACGTCCTTGATCTAATACATACCCCGCAGTTACTACAAATACACCGCTTTATCGTTCTTAATACCTGTTCTGCTATACTAATTACCTCTGTATAGATCGGGAATGATGATTTATAGAGCGTTTGGAGTATATTAATTAATGACTCACATATCTAGATCATAACTATCTTGGAGCACTCATCCTTGCATCGTTGCTTCATATACGCTTCTGGAGTTCATTTTGGACCCTTTAACCGCGGGTGCTGTTATCAAAAATATATTCTATATATCTCGCAAAGTAGTCGGATTCGTTGAATATATGTCCGAGCGTGCTATCTGCTATATGTTTGATGTCAAGGACTATTCGGAATTATACAAAAAGGCACTATAATCAACTCAATAGATAAAAGACGCGTATAGCAAACAATAAGAGGCGATAACTTGCGAGTTCGGGTATATAGAAGCGAAGACTGATTTTGAATTCGTTAATATAGAATACGAGTCCAAGGTATGCAACCCACAAGAATACGACTTTGCTTATGACTATTATGAACCGAATAACGACTAAGACGGGGTTGTAATGGAGCCTTTGGTGCTAAAAGCGGATCATTATCAGTGATTAATCGCAGCGGATTCTAAATAGAATAAATGAAACCGATAGTAGCATTCTTAATAGTCGTAATTATTTTTATTATTGGTTATAGCTGTTATCTAATGATGCACATAAGTCCTTAACCAGTAGTTAAACAATATACCAAAAAGAAGCCCAAGCCATCATATACGCAATAATATACTATAACAACACCTCCAAGATTTACATCTCATCTAATAGATATAAGCAACGCGGTAGACGATCCACCTATCATCCCTTGCAACCCGCGAGTCTAACCCACAATGAGTGCAGTTCAACGCATTCTAAGAGACTCGAATCCTTAACAGTCCTAACTCTTTGGAGCAGCATTGCCATCTTAATAAATTGATATGGACCCGCAACCAGTACCGCGAGTATAGGAGGTGTAGTATATGGTAATAGAAGAGTATAAGATCCCAGATGAAGAATAAAAAGTACTAGACTTGGATGCTAAACTAGGATGGAGTACCCGATAAAATGTGCATAACGACGGTGTTATTAAATCAGCCACTCGAATACTACGAAACGAGGAAAATACCAGTTCCTATGTATACCAATAGTCGTATAACCAGCTAAATGAATAAGTGTGCGCTTTGATACAGAAGAGTACTTTAGCGGATAAAAAGGACACAGCACTCGCGGGTCTAAACAAAATGATTGAGATGGATAGTATAACTAAGTACGACGATAAGACCGAATGCCAGCTATTGGGCATGGTGGTAAATGCAATAAATAGAAACAAAGACGATATCGATCACATAGACTACTTGGTTGATGCTTTAAGCGAATCGCACGATGGCGTATGCGCACACGGTAGGGCTAGCAGAATGATAGACTGTCTTGCATTAATGAACGACTAGCGCATAATACCAGATGCGTTGATAAAGCGATAGATAATGGATAAATTGAAAGAGCTAACTGAATAGTCAACCGATAGCAACTCACTGCATACTCAATATAACGAATACTTAGACGACCTAAGGCAATCTGGAGTTATAGACGCGACTGACCAGAAGTAGTATAGAGAGTGGGTCCGGTGATGTGTCGAAGGTAAACAAGACAAACGATATCATATTTCCCTTCAATCGCGGGTCCCAGTCGGTGTGCACAGAGATGTTAAACCCTCGTTAAGTACCTTAAGCAACGCGTAAGCGTGGTCCATACTTTCACTCTACCCAGAGACCGTATAACGGTCGAGCGAAGCTCTGCTTAAACCCTCTTATGACTTCTAAGCAACGCGTAGCGTGGTCCATACTTTCACTCTACCCAGAGACCGTATAACGGTCGAGCGAAGCTCTGCTTAAACCCTCTTTATGACTTCTAAGCAATGCGTAGCGTGGTCTAGACTTTTCACTCTACCCAGATGTTAAACCCTCTTATAACTTCTAATCAACGCGTAGCGTGGTCTAGACTTTTCACTCTACCCAGATGTTAAAC
>Ga0078894_10000682_pt1 | contig 24212 bp, 19 predicted proteins | sample LauGreSu1BDMLBSD_2_FD_67506 | JGI IMG/M metagenome (GOLD analysis project Ga0078894, IMG submission 67506) | Freshwater lake microbial communities from Lake Michigan, USA - Su13.BD.MLB.SD (version 4) (version 4) | ecosystem: Environmental > Aquatic > Freshwater > Lake | place: Lake Michigan... | reverse complement strand
TATTATGTACGTATCCACAAAGGACAGGAGTTGAAAGTAGTGAAGATGGTAAAAGAGTAAAAAACCAAATACATAAAGGAAGTCAAAAGCGCCCTTTTGGGGCGCTTTTGTTTTTAGTTTACATTGGGACAACACCCAAAATAAATTCTTAGTGTTATTTTTTATAGGGGCGAAGCGAGCCCGATTAGCCCGGGCCGAAGGCATCGTCCTAAAAATAATTTCACCAAAAACTAAATCCATCACTCAAGTAACAACTCAACAAAATCTAATAGTCTCACAAAAAAATGCGAAAGGGATACGCAGGGCTTGGTTCGCCAAAGGCAACCGAGCGAAGCGAGCTCGAAGTAGCCCGGGCCGAAGGCATCGCCCTAAAAATAATTCCACCAAAAACTAAATCCATCACTCAAGTAACAACTCAACAAAAACTAATAGTCTCACAAAAAAACGCGATAGGGATACGCAGGGCTTGGTTCGCCAAAGGCAACCGAGCATCAAAAGGCCCGGAGTAGCCCGTGCCGCAGGCATCGCCTAAATTATATACACAACTACAACTTAAGACATCGCCTTACAACATAATAAGATACACTCAATCAAAACCGAGATAAGGTTACGATAGATTTAAAACTATTAAATCCACCTTTGGCAACTATTTAATATTAAAAGCTATTTTAAAAATTAAAACTAGGATTATCAATACAAGTGTTTAGAATTAGGACATTCATTAAATACAACAAAATAGAGCTATTTTTGTAATATAATGGTGTATACGTACATAGATAGTCCCTTAGCATATAAGAGGTTAAAAACCCATGAGGTACAAATAGGTGATTTGCTGATGGGGGCACAGCATCCAATAAGGGTACAAAGTATGACCACCACAGATACCATGGACACCGATGCTACCGTTGCGCAAAGCATTCGAATGATAGAAGCAGGTTGTGAGTTAGTGCGTATAACAGCCCCTAGTATAAATGAAGCTAAAAATTTAGAGCGTATTAAAGCTAAGTTACGCTCAATGGGCTATAATACTCCAATTTGTGCCGATATACATTTTACACCTAATGCTGCAGAATTTGCTGCACGCATTGTTGAAAAGGTACGTGTAAATCCGGGAAATTATGCGGATAAAAAAAAATTCGAACAAATTGAATATACTGATTTAACATACAATGCCGAATTAGAACGTATCTACGAACGCTTTTTACCACTTGTAAAAATTTGTAAAACATATGGAACAGCCATGCGTATTGGCACTAATCATGGTTCATTGAGCGATCGTATATTAAGCCGCTACGGCGATACCCCAAAAGGTATGGTTGAAAGTGCTTTAGAATTTATAAGAATTTGTGAAGCAGAGCAGTATTATAATATTGTAATATCTATGAAAGCCAGTAATACGCAGGTAATGGTTCAAGCTTATAGGTTGCTTGTTGCCGAAATGCGTAAAACGGAAAGATCCTATCCATTACATCTGGGTGTAACGGAGGCTGGCGATGGTGAGGATGGTCGTATTAAATCGGCTGTTGGTATTGGCGCATTATTAGAAGATGGCATAGGAGATACGGTTCGGGTATCACTTACTGAGGATCCTGAATTTGAAATTCCGGTAGCACGTGCTTTGATAAACCGATATGCAACAGAAAGAAGCAGTTCTATAAATTCAACATATAATAAGGATTTAAATTATAATCCGTTTGCTTATGAACGCCAGCCGAGTTGCAAAATTCAGCATATTGGATCTAACCAGCCTCCTATTGTAATTACAGAGCTATCAGAAAATAAAGAAATTAAACCTGCCAATTTTTATGCTGCAGGATATTCTTATTCTATACAGTCTGATAAGTGGCATATAGCCGATCAGGCAGCAGATTTTATTTATATAGGAAATGCAAATTTTAATTTTGAAATACCTGGCACACTTGGAATTATTCAAAATTTTACCCAATGGATTAAAAATGCCAATCGTGAACGTTTTTACCCCTTATTTTCACTAAAACAATTTTTAGAATATAAAGCCTTAGATGCTGTACAAATCGGTTTTGTAGTATGTAAAAGTTTGGAAGATTGGATGGTATTTTTAAAACTAAAAAAGCATCATAAATCGATTGTGGCTGTTTTAGAAAGCAGTGAGCAGGCATCGGTGTACTTTTGGCGGCAGATGATTTTTGAAATGGAAAAAAATTCTGAAATGCCAAGTGTTATTTTAAAAAAAACATATTCAGAATCTAATTCAGAGTTGCTTTCAATAAATGCGGCTGTTGATTTGGGAGCGCTATTATTAGACGGGTTTGGTGATGGCATTTGGATTTCGGCCCCTAGCATTGCATTAGCCGAACGTTGTAGTATCAGTTTTGGAATTTTACAGGCTACCCGCACCCGAATCAGTAAAACCGAGTATATTTCGTGTCCAAGTTGTGGAAGAACGCTTTTTGATTTACAGGAAACTACACAAAAAATAAGAGCCCGAACCCATCATTTAAAAGGCATTAAAATTGGCATTATGGGCTGTATTGTAAATGGTCCTGGTGAAATGGCCGATGCCGATTACGGTTATGTTGGTACGGGAACAGATAAAATCTCTTTGTATAAAGGACAAGAACTTGTAAAAAAGAATATACATGCACAAACGGCTGTAGATGCATTAATAGAATTGATTCAACAGCATGGAGATTGGGTTGAGCCCCCCCAAACAGTATAATGCAAGTGTAAAATACAAATATTTTTTTAGTACATTAGTTATTGCAATGAAATGGATGTATGTTATAGGTTTTGCAATAGGCACATACAGTTTCAATTTTAGTAAGGCCCAGTCTATTCTTGTAAATTGTACAGTAAAGACGATCTCTCAAAACGATACACTAATTTTAAAATCTGCGCAGCAAGCCGCCTTTACCTTTATGAATGCCCGTTTTGGTCCTCAATGCAAGGGTGTTAAAATTACGATATCAACCGCAGCATCTGAATACGTTAATTTATATGTGTATTTAAACAGGCATGCTTACACGCATATAGTTCCTGAGTCTTTAGATATATTAACAGATGATTCAGGTACATGTACTGTTATGTATGATGGTAAAGTAAATAAGGTAATGTACACAGAACTGTTTGATTATTTACACGCGCAAATAAAACGATGAAGATCATTGTTCTGATTGGTGTATGGTTAAGTTGCTGCATTACAGCACATGCACAGTCAAACATTAATGCAGATTGTATTAATGCAATTCCTTTATGTTCCAATCCCAGTTTTACGTTTAATTCAACATCGGGCGTGGGTAATGTGGCGGATATACCTGCAAATAGTAATATCAGTAACCCCTCAACAAATCCGGCATCTAATAATTCCGGCTGTTTACATTCTGGAGAGCTAAAGCCTCAATGGCTAATAATAACAATTGGAAATGCAGGTTTTTTAGAATTTGTTTTTGGTGCAGGAAATAGTCCGCATCCGCAAGTAGGATTTTATGATTGGGCTATGTGGCCGTATTCTCCTACTACATGTGCTGCCATTCAAAACAATCAATTGGCACCTATACGTTGCAACTGGAATGCCTCTATGAGTGGCGGAACCGGTATTGCTTCAGCTTCAAATATCCCAGTAGGGGGTGCTTCTGGAAATTATGAACCTCCTTTGGCTGTGTTGCCATGTCAGCAGTATATAATATGCATTTCTAATTATAGTGGAGTAAACACCCTGGTTAGTTTTCAATCTATTGGAAGCGCCAGTTTATCATGTAATCCCAATTGTTTATCTGTAAACAATCCCAGTATTTGTGCGGGCCAGTCTGCCACAATTATAGCAGCAGCCTCTGGGGCACTGGCAAATATTAATTATTCTTTACAACCTGGAGGCGTAACATCTGCTAACCCTACATTTGTTGTAAATCCTCTAAGCACTACTAATTATACTGTTTTTGCAAGTGGTTTAAATACACAAAGTGCTGTTGTTACGCAATCGGCCATAAGCAATGTAGTAGTTGGGATACAGCCTACTATTGCGCCTACATTAACACAAGCTACTTGTATAAATACATTAACAGCATTTCAAATGAATTTAGGTTTTACAGGTACACCCGCAAATTCTGGATATTCCGTTCAATGGAGTCCGCAACCAGTACCAATAACTTCAAATACCCAAACAGCATTTTCAGGGTCAACAGCTCCGGGAGTTTACGCTTATACAGTTACAGCAAATGGAGGTTGTGCAGTAAGTTCAGTATTTACAATTGCATCTAGCCCGGCATCTGCAGCGTTTTTAATAAGTCCTGCGGGTACAGTATTTTCAATAACGTGCGCGCAACCTGTTGTTACGGTTCAGGCATTAAATCCGGCTTTAAATTACACATGGTCGCAAACCAATCAGCCTGCACAAACTGGTGCAATAGCCAATTTTACCTTAAATCAAGTGGGCACTTGGACCGTACAGGCGAAACATCCGGTTTCGCTCTGCACAAGCGCTCAAACCTTTATGGTGGTGCATAATACCATTGCTCCACAAAGCATTGTTCAGCCAACGTTTCAGCAAATTAACTGTACAAATTTAAACCCGCTACAAACTACTGTAAATGCTATTAGTCCGCTGGTTAATGTTCAGCATTGTATTCTTAGCCCTAATAACAGCAGTTTAATAAGTACCAATGCCAATACAGCATATAGCCCCGGAATACCAGGCATTTATACGGTAATTACAAAAAATATGCTTAACGGTTGTACTGTTGCTAAACAATTTACTCTAGTTTCAAGTCAAGGATTTCCAACCTTTACCCTGGGGAGTCCACAAAACTTTACGCTGGGCTGTGCAAGCAAAAGTGTTGTAACCTTACAAATTTTAAATGCACAAACCACTTCGGTAAATCCTACCACCTCATTACAGGTGCCTACCGGCGGTCCAGTAAGTTATACGTTACTGGGCCCACCAACCAGTTCTATACTTTCTGCAAATTTATCTACTGTAAATGTATATACACTAACAAGTGCTGGAACCTGGACAGCTGTAGTAAAAGATATTGGCCCCAGTGGTTGTATTACACGCATACCCTTTACGGTATTAAATAATGCATTTCCGCCATCAATAGATTCAATTCGTGTGCCACAAAAAGTTTTGAATTGTGCAGTGCCCCAAACCACGCTCATTGGCTTTTCTTCAACTCCCAACATTACATCGCAATGGTCATTTAATATTTTAAATACCGTGCAAGGAAACAGTATTTCAGTTGCAGCAAATTTTACAGCTCCAACCAATATTTATATAGCCAATTATACATTTAATGTAAAAGATAACAGCAATCTCTGTGAACAATTTACAATTGTACCAATATTTCAAAATTTATTTCCACCCAAGGCGCTCATTGCAGGTACAGGATCTTTAACATGTTTAAATAAAACATTAACCCTTACCAATAATAGCAGTACCGGTATACCTCAAAATTCGGGCTATACCACCTCCTTACCAGTAATTGCGCAAACTTGGATGGGCCCCCCTCCACAGGCGAGTTTGGCAAATTCTTCAACCTATAAGGCCAGTTATCCTGGCACCTATACTTTATATGTTACAGATTTAAATAACGGTTGTAAAAGTAGTGTTGAATTTTATTTAGCTGAAGATGTTCAACTTCCATCTGTAAATACGCCCACAATTCCAGGTCCCTTTGTTTTAGATTGTGGTTCGGATACCGTACGTATTATACCTGACTATAAAACCGATTTGGCCTTGCTTAAGTTTCAATGGCTGGCACCACTTGGAGCTGCTACATCAGATCCCACAAAATCAGTACTTATCAGTGATGCACCCGGAGTATACCGTATTGTGGTTTCTAATATTTTAAATGGATGTATTAGTACATCAGAAATGCAAGTAATCAACGGTACACTTACTGCAGATTTCAAAGCCAATCCAATACGCGGTTTTGCACCGTTACCTGTAGATTTTACTAACTTATCGCGTTCATCATCAAATATTTTAAGTCTCAACAGCACCTGGAATTTTGGTAATGGTTCATATTCGGTTACCGAAACATCAACCCTTACTCCAAAAATTCAATATCAACATCCGGGTACATATACGGTTCAGTTACATACACAGCGCGGAACCTGTATAGAGTCAAAACAATTAATTATTATAGTTGATCAGGCTTCTGAACTGCAAATACCAAATATATTTACTCCCAATAATGATGGCATAAATGACATATTTCTTATACCTAATGCCGGTATTAAAAACATGGCGCTTACAATTACAAACCGTTGGGGCGTAAAGGTATTTTACACCAATTCAGATTCTGGAATGCAAATTGTTTGGGATGGTACCCGAAACGGAGAGCCCGTACCTGATGGTGTATACTTTATTTCATTAAATGCTATAGGGTATGACAATAGAGTGCATACGTATAATGGCACGCTCACATTAGTGCGTTGAATGCGCATCTCTAAAGCTTAAAACATACTTACTTAACAAATCCTTTTCACTGCTACTTAATTCTGCTTTGGGTGCCATTTCGTCAATTTCGTGAATCCATTTACGCTCAGAAAATTGTTCAATTTTAGGGAGTTCATGACATTTAGAACAGTTAGCATAATAAATGGATTGTCCTTTAACCAGATCTGCAACCGGTGTTTCAGGCCAGCGGCTAGCCGCAACTCCTTTTGTGCCTGCATCAATAGGGTAGAGTGCCGGATGTACCGTTTGAGTAGTTGATTGGCTTTGAGGGTTTAACTTACAGGATTCAAATAAACAAATTAGGATAGTGCTTAAAAAAAAGTGTTTAATATTCATGTTATTTGGATAAGTATAAATTACGTTCGCTGTAAATATTTTGAAAATACTCATCGTGTAAATCCTTTATAAAATAAATTGCTTCTCCGGTGCTTTTCATTTCAGGACCCAGTTCTTTTTGTATTTCAGGAAATTTCTCATAACTAAAAACAGGAATCTTTATTGCATAGCCATTTTTAACCGGTTTAAACGCATAATCTTTTAAAGTTTTGCATCCCAGCATAAGTTCTGTGGCGTAGTGAACATAAGGTTCTTGATAGGCTTTTGCAATAAAGGGTACCGTTCTTGAAGCGCGTGGATTGGCCTCAATAACATAAACAATGCCCTCTTTAATTGCAAATTGTATATTAATAAGACCAATTGTTTTTAATGCACGGGCAATTGTATTTGTATGGATTTCAATTTGGCGAATAACGTCTTCTGGTAAATCAAAAGGAGGTAAAACAGCATAACTGTCACCGCTGTGTATACCTGCCGGCTCAATATGTTCCATTATCCCAATAATATATACATCCGTACCGTCACATATTGCATCCGCTTCGGCTTCAATGGCGCCTTGTAAAAAATGATCGAGTAGTACTTTATTATCGGGTAAATCGTGTAAAAGTTTTACAACATGCTGTTCCAGCTCTTGTTCATTAATTACAATTTTCATGCTTTGACCACCTAATACATAGCTTGGCCTTACCAGTAGCGGAAAGCCCAGTTCACGGCTTAATTGAATAGCAGCTTCGGCATCCTGAATAACTCCAAATTTAGGATACGGAATTTGATGGTCTTTTAATAGATTTGAAAAACGTCCCCGGTCTTCGGCTAAATCTAATGAATCAAAGGTAGTACCTAAAATGGGTATACCGTAGCGGTTTAATTTTTCAGCAAGTTTCAGTGCGGTTTGTCCACCCAGCTGAACAATTACACCAACCGGATTTTCATGCCTGATTATATCATAAATATGTTCCCAAAAAACGGGTTCAAAATATAATTTATCGGCAGTGCTAAAATCGGTGCTTACCGTTTCGGGATTACAATTTATCATTATGGTTTGATACCCATTGGCTTTGGCTGCATAAACACCATGCACGCAACTGTAATCAAATTCAATACCTTGACCTATGCGATTGGGACCAGAACCTAAAATAACAACCTTTTTTTGTGCACTTACCTGGCTTTCATTTTCAGTTTCAAAGGTTGAATAATAATAGGGTGTTTTGGCTTCAAATTCAGCAGCACAGGTATCAACTAATTTATATACGCGCTGAATACCCATGGTTATACGTGCTTGATAAACTTCGCTTTCAAGACATCTCAGCAAATGTGCAATTTGGCGGTCAGCATAACCTTTTTGTTTGGCTTCAAATAATAACGATTTGGGTATGCGTTCGAGTGTATAGGTTTCTATCTCGCGTTCTAAGGCTATTAATTCTTCTATTTGATGCAAAAACCAAAAATCGATTCGGGTTAACTTTTGTATAGTTTTAAGTGAAATCCCCAATTTCATGGCATCGTATATCATAAAAAGCCGGTTCCAGCTGGGGCGTTCCAACGCAAGTAATAATTCCTGCTGATTGGTAATTTCTTTACCGTCTGCACCTAAGCCATTTCGCTTTATTTCTAAACTTTGACACGCTTTTTGTAATGCTTCTTGAAAGCTGCGGCCAATACCCATAACCTCACCAACCGATTTCATCTGAAATCCTAATTCGCGGTTACAACCTTTAAACTTATCAAAATTCCAGCGTGGAATCTTTACAATCACATAATCTAACGTGGGTTCAAAATAAGCTGAGGTTGATTTGGTAATTTGATTAATTAATTCGTCCAATCGGTAGCCTATAGCTAACTTTGATGCGATGCGTGCAATGGGGTATCCGGTAGCTTTACTGGCCAAAGCCGAAGATCTTGATACGCGCGGATTAATTTCAATGGCAATAATATCTTCATGTGCATCGTTACTAACTGCAAATTGAACATTACAACCACCCGCAAAATTCCCAATACTTCGCATCATTGTAATGGCCATACTTCGCATTTTTTGATACGTTTTATCACTGAGGGTCATAGCGGGTGCTACGGTGATGCTATCGCCCGTATGAACGCCCATTGGATCCATGTTTTCAATAGAGCAAATAATGGCCACATTATCGGCATGATCGCGTAACAATTCCAATTCAAATTCTTTCCACCCCAATACAGCTTTATCTATAAGCACTTCATGAATGGGTGAGGTTTGCAATCCGCGATTTAAAAGACTGTCAAAATGTTCTTTTTCATAAACAACAGAACCGCCGCTACCCCCAAGCGTAAAGGAAGGGCGTATTACCAGCGGAAACCCAAACTCTTGTGCAATACGTTTACCTTCTAAAAATGATTTAGCAATTTTACTGGGAGCCATTGGTATATTAATGGATGCCATACGTTCGCGAAACAAATCACGATCTTCGGTAACTTTTATTGCCTGAACATCAACACCAATCATCGCTACGTTATATTTTTTCCAAATACCCAGTTCCTCACACTTCATGGCTAAATTTAGTGCCGTTTGTCCGCCCATAGTGGGCAATACTGCATTTATAGCACGTTCTTCTAATATTTGAATGATGGATTTTACCTCAAGGGGTAATAAGTAAACATGATCGGCTGTAACCGGGTCGGTCATTATGGTAGCCGGATTTGAATTTATTAAACTAACTTCAATGCCTTCTTCGCGTAAACTTCGCGCAGCCTGTGAGCCTGAATAATCAAATTCACAAGCTTGTCCAATAACAATAGGACCTGAACCAATAATAAGCACTGATTTAATTTCGGTAAGTTTGGGCATAGACCAAAGATATCACATGCAGGGCAAACCGTAATTCACAAAAACCACTGAGTTATTAAAAAATGTAATAGGCGCTTGTATCAATCCGCATCGGTTGCCGGAGCCGATTCATCGCGTTTACCTTTGGCTTCTGCCACTACCAATTTTCGTTCAAAATGTTCAAATCCATTTAGTGCCTCAATAGCGGTTTCACCTTGTTTATCATCGGGCATTTCAATAAAGCCATAACCTTTGCTGCGACGACTTTCTTTATCTCGGATAATTCGCACATTTGAAACCTCGCCATACTGTGAAAACAAGTCTTTTAGCGATTGTTCACGAACTTTGAAACTGATGTTGCTGACAAAAATATTCATGGGTAAAATATATATTTTATTTCGTGAAAGTACTAAAATAATTAGTTTATACAAATTTTTTTAAAAATAACTGAATTTTTAGCTATAAATTCATTTATAGGTTAAGTGATGAAACCAAAATCAAATTACAAAAAGGGTGTTTTATAAGGCACAAAATTGCTAAATCATATATAATGGGAATTGCTTTAAAATTAAATAATGGAATGTTACTTATAAAAACAGTTTGACAATTGAAAAAGCAATAAAAAATAGCTATGTATCGTCTAAATTATAAAATTAAAAAGTTCATTAAATTATTTATTGAAATACCGCGTTAGGCAAATAAGGGGGGCTGTTTCACCGCGTAGTAAAATCATGCAAAGCAAGGTTAAAACGCCTAGGCTTTTAAAATAATTTCATTGAAATTACAGAGCGGGTAAAACTTTGGCCATGCAGGAGCCAAATCCTATACGAACGTCGCCAGACGTGCAAAATCCTGTAATTGTAACCGTATCAAAATCTTCAATGTAAGTACGCTGTGAGCCATCTTGCAATGTTAATGGCTTTGTACCTTTCCAGCTTAATTCCATTAATGATCCAAACGAACTTGGCTCGGGACCACTGATGGTACCGCTGGCCATAAGATCACCAACACGTACGGGGCAACCATTAACCGTATGGTGCGCCAGCTGTTGTGCCATTGTCCAGTACATAAATTTGTAATTAGAGTGGCAGATTAATGATGATATAGTGTTTTGAGGTGTAATACGAACCTGAAGTTCAATATCAAGATTTTGATTTCCTGTGTATTGCAAATAAGGTAAAACAGGAGGGTTTTGATCATAGCCTTTTACCCGAAAAGGTTCAAGCGCTTCAAGTGTTACAATCCACGGCGACATGGTGCTGGCAAAGTTTTTTGCCAAAAACGGCCCTAAGGGCATATATTCCCAGGTTTGAATATCACGGGCACTCCAATCATTAAAAAGCGTCATGCCAAAAATATAGGAATTTGCTTCTGATGTACTTATGGATTGCCCCATATCTGTAGATTTACCTATAACAAAAGCCATTTCTAATTCTATATCTAAGGCTTTAGTTGGTCCAAAAACCGGCTGATCTTGGTCAGGCGGCTTACGCTGTCCCTTCGGGCGGTGAAAGGTATGTCCGCTAATGCCAATACTACTGGCACGGCCATGATATGCTACAGGTAAATGCTTCCAATTGGGTAGTAATGCATTTTGTGGATCACGAATCATTTTTCCAATATTGGTAGCGTGATCAATACTGCTGTAAAAATCTGTATAATCTCCAATATCTAAGGGTAACTGCATTTTTACTTTTTCTATTGGAATAAGTACCCGTTTTTGAAGTGATTCAGAAAGCGCTAATGGAGATTGATTATCCGAAAATAATTGTTGAATTTGAAGCCGAACCCCAGTAGTAAAAGGCTTGCCTTTGGCAATAAATGAATTTAAGGTGTGTGTCTTATACAAGTCAGGACTTCCTTCAATTAATTCAGACATGCATAATTCATATAGATTTACAGCATAGCCACCTATTGCAGAGGCTAATACTATTTGATTGTTAAAAGCAATAACACCAAAAGGAATATTGTGTATGCTAAAATCGCAATCTGAAGGGTAAGAAATCCAACTTTTCATATTAAATGTTTTGAAGCCAGGTTTTAAAATCTGTTTCTATACTTTCAATTCCGGAATGCTCAAGGGTTTTATATAGCGCTTTAAGGTTTTCAAGTTGTGCAGGCTGTAATTCAGGCATAGCCTCCTGAAATACCGTGAGGGCTTCAAACGCTACAACAAACACTTTGGAACACACATAAGGCAATAACGCTTCAGCCTTAGAGGAACTGTCGCAGTTGCATTCCCAAATTATACGTAATACATGAGCTGTATACGCATCTGAGCTCGATTGTTCGCAAAGTGTATAAAAGTCATCAATGGTATACTGTTGTTTTAATTGTTGTAATAATGCGTGATAATCTTCAGAATTTACTTTAATGGATTTTAAAGTTTCAATATGTTCAACCAATTCATGGTGTTGGGTTTTAAAACCTGTTGAATCTACAAAAACAGTTGTGTAGGATTTAGGATCAAAATACTTTTTTATATCTTGAGGCTCCTGATTGGGTTTTAGCGGGTCCATTCTTCAATTAATCGATCGGTTGTAAAGCCTTCAGACTCGGCTTTGTAATTAATAATGATTCGATGACGCATTACCGGTTTAGCCACGGCTATAATATCTTCAATATCCGGACTAAATTTACCATGCATGAGGGCATGGCATTTGGCACCTAAAATTAAATTTTGAGAGGCTCTTGGGCCTGCACCCCATTCAAGGTATTTAATTGCTAAGGGATCTGCAGCCGAAGTTCGAATACGGGTTTTTTGAACCAGTTTAATGGCATAATGTATAACATTTTCGGGTACGGGAATGGCCCTTACCAATTCTTGAAAATTTAAAATCTGCTGAGCATCTAAAACCGCTGAAACCTCTTGCTGAATATTGCCGGTGGTGCCATTTATTATTTTAAACTCTTCTTCAAAACTCGGATAATCTAAATTGAGCTGAAACATAAACCGATCCAATTGCGCCTCTGGCAGGGGATAGGTTCCCTCTTGTTCAATGGGGTTTTGGGTTGCTAAAACAAAAAAGGGATCAGGTAATTTATATTTTTTTCCCAGTGCAGTAACTTGCCGTTCTTGCATGGCTTCTAGTAATGCGGATTGTGTTTTAGGCGGTGTGCGATTTATTTCATCGGCCAGTACAACTTGCGCAAACAAAGGTCCTTTAATAAATTCAAACTCACGTTGGGCATTAAAAATTTCACTTCCGGTAATATCTGCAGGCATAACATCCGGCGTAAATTGAATCCGGTTAAACTGCAAGCCCAAGGCTTTAGCCAAGGTTTGTACCAGTAAGGTTTTAGCTAATCCAGGAACACCAACCAGTAGGCAATGTCCTTTTGAAAAAATTGAAATTAAAACATTGCTTATAATATCGTCTTGCCCAATAATTACTTTTGATAATTCAGACTTTAATACCTTGTTTTGATCTTGAAAGGTATTAAACCATTTTAAATACTGCTGATCTTGCATTATCAAATATAGTATTTCTCTGTAATGAAATTAATGTAGCTGTGCAGCCAAATACCGTTCAGCATCTAAAGCACCCATACAACCGCTGCCTGCAGCAGTAACCGCCTGTCTGTATACTTTATCAGCACAATCACCTACAGCAAAAACCCCATCAATGTTGGTTTTGCTTGAGCCGGGTTGCACTTTTAAGTATCCCTGTTCATCCATTTCCAATTGGTTTTTAAAAATGCGGGTATTGGGTTCATGACCAATGGCTACAAAAAAACCAGTAACAGCAAGTGTTTGCTGCGTTTGTGTAGAATTGTTTTTCACTATTATGCCTTCTACTGTTTGCTGACCTAATATATCAATGGTTTCAGAGTCCCATAATATTTCAATATTGGCAATACTTTTAACCCGATTTTGCATGGCTTTACTGGCCCGCATTTCTGACTTTCGAACAATCATGTATACCTTGGTACATAATTTTGCCAAATACGAGGCTTCTTCGCAGGCCGTATCACCAGCTCCAACAATGGCAACGGTTTGACCTTTAAAAAAGAATCCGTCGCAAACGGCACAAGCACTTACACCACCTGCATTCATCCGTAAACGGGTTTCGTTTTCAAGTCCCAGCCATTTTGCACTGGCACCGGTTGATACAATGATCGTATCGGCAGTTAGCTCAGTTTGTTCATCAATCCAAATACGCTTGGGTGTAGTTTGCAAATCGGCTTTGGTAACCATGCCAAAACGAACTTGAGTACCAAAGCGTTCGGCCTGTTGCTTTAAATCTTCCATTAGTTCCGGACCTTTTACACCTTTGGGATATCCGGGAAAATTATCAACCTCAGTGGTTTCCGTAAGCTGTCCACCGGGTGTTAAGCCGGTATATAATACAGGTTTTAAATCGGCACGGGCTGCATATATGGCTGCTGTGTAGCCTGCAGGCCCAGAGCCTATAATAATACAGGCGTGGTGTTCGGGTGTTGTCATAGCATGCAAAAGTAAATGTATGTTTAATACCCGAAATAATTTTTAAAAATTAATAACTTAAATTAACCATTAGGATTTTATATGGTACCCAATGTAATTGATTGCTAATTATAATTAATTGATCAGACATAGCCGGGTGTTTAATAAACGTATTTATTTAATGGCCGATAATTTTTCAGATTTTGGCACGCGTAGTAACAGCAAAAGACCGAGTACAAAAAATACAATTAATGCTAATATAGAGCTTCGTATATTCAGAAATCCTTCAATTAAGCCAAACGAAAAGGTGCCAATGGCTAAACCGATTTTTTCAGCTAAATCAAAAAAACTAAAATAGGATGTTGGATCTTGTGTTTGTGGCAATAGTTTTGAATAGGTGGAGCGGGCATTGGATTGTATGCCACCCATCACCAATCCAACAAATGCTGCTGCTATGTAAAATTGCCAAGGTTTGTAAACAAATTGATATACATATACACAAATGGCAATCCAAATCATTATTGACAGCATAAGCGTTTTAATATTTCCTATTTTTTTTGAAACAAGGGCCATTAAAAAGGCGCCGGCTACGCCTAAAAATTGTATAAGTAAAATACTGGTTATTAAATCGGCGGGTTTAATGCCAATAATTTCTTTACTGGCAAATGAAACAGCCATTACCATAATGGTTTGAACCGCCATATTAAACATAAAATAACTGTATAAAAAACGTTTTAAAGGCAGGTGTTGCGTACGTATTTCATAAAATACTTTTGATATTTCTTTAAATCCGGCAGTGCATAATCCGGTTAATGATGTGTAATGTTTTGAAGGTGTTTTAGGTAAATGATAAAAGGAATACAGGGCAAATCCAATCCACCAAATACTTACCAGTGGAAATGCCCAAGAAATAGGTGCAATTTTTTGAAAAACAAAAACAACAAGGATGGTAATAAGTAAAATTGAACTTCCCAAATAGCCCATAGTAAATCCACGGGCACTAACTTTATCTTGCGCTTCGGGGCTTGCAATTTCCGGCAAATATGAATTGTAATATACCAAGCTGCCCCAAAAACCAATACTGCCAAAAAACAATGGAATTATAGACCATCCCAGTTCCATTACCTGACCTTGAATCCCCGGGTTTTTTGTTGGAAAAAAATATAATAAACCGCTCGATACAGCGCCTAAAAAACAAAAAAATTGCATAAAGCCCTTGCGTTTGCCGCCGGCATCGGCAATGCCTGAAAGCAGCGGTGTAAGTAATGCAACTACTAGGTAGGATACACAAACCAAGTAGGCATAAAATTCAGTGTTTTTAAAAAGATGCCCAAAAAAACTAATGTTATCGTAAACGGTTTTACCATTAATTTTTATACTGGTGGCATTTTCGTAAACCACAGGAAAAATGGCGGAGCTAATTATTAAGGGGTAAACCGAATTGGCCCAATCGTAAAAAACCCAGGCCCTAACAATGCGTGAAGCAGATGATTTCATAGTCTGTTAATCCATTTCAAATTCGATATTATTTTTTGAATTATCAAACTTGCTTAAAATATGTTGTCGAATGTAAATGGGGTTTTTTATTTGTAAAAATTGCAACAGTTCGGTTATGTAATTGTGAATGCGATCAAGTTGCTCATCTGCATTGATATACCAGGGGTAGGACTGGTGTGAAATACTTATTAAAAGGCGTTTTTGGGGAAATGCAGCGGACCATTGTTTAAGGGTGTCAGTTCCGGCTAAGCTCAAATTGTTGGGATTGGTATCTAACAAGGAATCGTTCCATGCAATGCTAAATTTAGATGTCCACGTAGATTTTGTAATGATGGGGCCGGTTTCAGGCGATATGGGCGGGATGCTATACGCAAGTGGCTCAAGCCGAATGGCATCAATAAAATAATAGGCTTCTACGCCAAACATACGTAAGGCATGATCTTTAATGATGTCTTTACGGAAATTTTCACTGAAATTACCAATACACAGATACCGTTCACGACCTTTTGATTGCACAATAAAGCTGCTTTTAATCCAGGCCTGTGCGCCGTCTAATCCAAAATCATCGGCAGTATCTAAGGCAATTACCCTTTGGTTTTTACGATAGGCCTTAGTGCCAACATAAACGCCGAGATGGCCTAATTTAGCAGTACTCCAATAAGCTTTACGCCAATAAAAAGACAATCTGTAAAAACGATCTTTTACTAATACATCAGTAAGTTTTACTTGAATGTATTCACGGTGTTTTTTTCTAAATCGTAAACCAATATAAGAGGTACCCTCAAATGCCCCTGCAAATTGTGAAGTGTCGCCCTTTAGCCGCTCGTGATAAAAATCACCTTCTTCAATGCTTTGCCAGGGTTTGGCATGCCGAATTAAAGCACCGTTTCGCACATACTGCTCAAAACTCCAATTGGGAACGTAATTTTGAGACGACCCACGGCTATTTAAAGCAAGTAAGGTTAAAACAAGAAGCACAAATTTGATTTTTACTTGATTCACGTAGGCGAATATATTAATTAAAGGAATAATTGTATATTTGCCCCCTAATTCAATTTAAAACATGGCTAATCATAAGTCCGCTATTAAGCGCATTCGGTCAAACGATGCTAAACGCGTTGATAACCGTTATTATGCAAAATCTACCCGTACAGCAATTAAAACCATTAAAAAATCAGATGACACTGCTGAACAAAAAACACTTTTACCCAAAGTAAGCTCTATGATTGATAAATTGGCTAAAAAAGGGGTAATACATAAAAATAAGGCCCGAAATTTAAAATCAAAGTTAGCCAAACGCGTTTTACGCACTAAATAAAGCTATTGCTATTTATACTAAAAAACCCGAACACGAATGTTCGGGTTTTTTTATTTTCTTTGAAGTGTATACAACATGAATAAGTTTCAAAATTATGCCTTAGGCCAGTGGATTTCAGGTACCCAATCGGCACATGAACTTTTTAATGCAGTAACCGGCGAATCACTTGGATTTGCCGGCTCTGATGGAATTGATTTTAAAGCCATGTGCACATTTGCACGTGAACGTGGAGGGCCCGCATTGCGCGCCATGACCTTTCATGAACGCGGCCGCATGCTTAAAGCGCTGGCCATGTACCTTTTAGAACAAAAAGAACACTATTATGCATTAAGCTGGGCTACCGGCGCCACACGTGCTGATAGTTGGGTGGATATTGAGGGGGGAATTGGAAATCTATTTGCGTACGCTTCGCTTAGGCGACAATTTCCGAATGAAACCTATTGTTATGATGGAGAACCCGTAAAATTATCCAAATTAAACACGTTTATGGGGCATCATATTTGTGTACCTAAAGAAGGTGTAGCCGTACATATTAATGCGTTTAATTTTCCCGTTTGGGGCATGCTGGAAAAAATAGCTGTTAACTGGTTGGCTGGTGTGCCGGCAATTGTTAAACCTGCAACAGTAACTTGTTATTTAACGGAGGCCGTGGTTCGCGATTGTATACGTTCCGGATTTTTACCCGAAGGCGCGTTACAGTTAATATGTGGCTCTGCAGGCGATTTACTAAATCATCTTGAAAACCAAGATGTGGTAACATTTACGGGTTCTGCGTCTACAGGTAAATTGTTAAAAGCCCATCCGCGTATACTTCAAGAGAGTATTCCGTTTAACATGGAAGCCGACTCATTAAATGCTTGTGTTTTAGGACCGGATGTAGAGCCGGCTGATGCCGAGTTTACACTTTTTATTAAAGAAGTAGTACGTGAAATGACTACTAAAGCTGGACAAAAATGTACAGCGGTGCGACGTATAATTGTGCCTGAAAATCGAATTGAAGCTGTAAAAGATGCCCTCGTGGCACGCCTTAAAACAACGAGCATGGGCGATCCCCGCCTAAAGGAGGTACGTATGGGGTCATTAGCCGGCGTTACACAGCATAACGAAGTAATTTTAAAAATAAAGGAATTACAAACGGAACAAGAAGTAATTTACGAAAATATAAATTTTGAACTTTTGGGAACCCAAGTAAAACCGAATGCATTTATGGCGCCCACACTGATGTATAATGCCAAGCCCTTTGAACAACAACTATGCCATGCAGTAGAGGCCTTTGGCCCGGTAAGTACACTCATGCCTTATAAAACCTTAGCCGATGCCATTCAGCTTTGTAAAATGGGAAAAGGTTCATTGGTAAGTAGTATAGTAACATATAACGATCAACATGCGCGACAGTTTGCTATAGGTGCAGCATGTATGCATGGCAGGATATTAATTTTAAACCGTGATTGTGCAGGTGAATCTACTGGTCACGGTTCCCCTATGCCCATGTTGGTACATGGCGGCCCCGGTCGTGCAGGCGGAGGCGAGGAAATGGGAGGAAAGCGTGGTGTAATGCATTACATGCAACGTACTGCGGTTCAGGGAAGTCCAACAACTTTAAGTGTGGTTTTAAATCAATACCAATATGGTGGTAAAATGCAAGAAAAAACCATTCATCCCTTTCAACAGTATTTTGAAGATTTGGAATTGGGTGAAACCCTAATAACAGCAAAACATACGGTAACCGATGCCGATGTGGTGCAATTTGCAAATGTGAGCGGGGATCATTTTTACGCGCATGTTGATGTTACAAGCCTTGAAGGCACCTTATTTACAGGGCGTGTGGCACATGGTTATTATTTATTAAGTAAGGCTGCCGGCCTGTTTGTTGATGGCAGAAAAGGACCAGTGCTCTTAAATTATGGAATTGAAGAATGTAAATTTTTAAAACCTGTATATATGGGCACTACTATTGGTGTACGTTTTACTTGTAAAGAAAAAATAGAACAAGAACAAAAAACACCTGAAGATGTGGCCAAAGGGATTGTTAAATGGCAAGTAGATGTTTATGATGATCAGGGCGATACTGTAGCTTTAGCTACAATTTTAACTATGATAAAAAAACGTAATCAACATTAAATATGAAACGTATCATTCAAACAGATTTGGCTCCGGCACCTATTGGTCCCTATAACCAAGCTGTAATTGCAGGACAATTAGTGTTTGTTAGTGGAACTATAGCCATGGATTTACAAAGCAAGCAGCTTATACAAACCAGTATTAAAGAAGAAACCCGAATCGTAATGGAGTACATTGGTGAAATATTAAAAGCGGCCGGTTGTTCGTTTGATAATGTGGTTAAAGCCACCATATTTTTAAACGATATGAATCATTTTATTCAGGTAAATGAGGTTTATGCTGGGTATTTTAAATCGCATTATCCAGCCCGAGCTACAATACAGGCGGCAAAGCTCCCCAAAGACGCCCATGTTGAAATCAGTGTAGAAGCCGTGTTGCCGTAATTAATTTTCCAGTAATACAAATACAACCGTTTTGGATTTAAATCAAAACTTTGTGCAGTAATTTGTTATGTCATTTTGATGTAATTTAGAGTATGCGCATTTTACTGGTATGTGTTTTAATAACTACTATGGCAAAGGCGCAATTTGCTGTAGCGCGAGATACGCTAACCGTTGTTCATGGTTCCCAAACGCTTCAGTTTCCATTTGCGGGCGGATTAAATTACCTCTGTGTTTCAAATGCAGACTTAAATTTTGATGGCATACAAGATTTAGTATGCTACGACCGTTGCAATGCTATTGGATCGGGGCTTTTTAAGTGTTTTATTAAAGATGGAACGGGACAAACCCGTTATAAGCCGGATGCTGATTTGCCCTATTTTTTTCCTGAAGTTTCAAACTGGGCTTTATTATTAGATTTTAATGGCGATCAAAAGGCGGATCTCTTTTGTTCAAGCCCACTGGGTATTCAGGTATATAAAAATATTAGCACGCCACAAAACCGGTTAAAATTCAGCCCGTATGTAAATGTTCTTATGTCAAACTACAATCCCGGAGCCCTGCAGCCATTGTATACAAATATATATGCCAGTCCCATTGGTGCGCCCGGCATAAAAGATATTGATGGTGATGGAGATCTTGATATTTTAACGTTTTCATCACAAGGGGTATTTATAGAATGGCATAAAAATTTAAGTATCGAAAAATTCGGACATAAAGACAGTTTAGTTTTTGAACTTGCAAGCGATTGCTGGGGAAAATGTGCTGAGTCGAATTGCCAGGTGGGTTTAAATCAATGCCAATCAAAATCGGAATTTAAAGAACAGCATGCCGGTGCTTGTTTAACGTGTTTAGATATTGAAAACGACGGTGACCAAGATTTGTTAATAGGCGATGTTGGCTGTACTGATATTCAATTTGCTTACAATAACGGTACTGCGGCTTCTGCATTAATAAGCGATACAACTCGTAACTTTCCAAATTATCCCCAAAAGGGAAATACCCAAGTTTTACGCCTTCAACACTTTCCGTGCGCATTTATTGCTGATGTCGATGCCGACGGAAAACAAGATTTATTGGCATCTCCGCAAACCGCAAACAGCGAAAACGCCAAAAGTTTATGGTATTATCGAAATGTTGCAGGTACGGGTCCGGCACAATTTCAATTTGTAGCCTCTGATTTTTTACAGTCTGAAATGATTGATTACGGTCAGGGTTCTAAACCGCTTTTATACGATATAAATGCTGACGGACTCACAGATTTATTAGTTGTAACACAGGGACAATTTACAAACGGGTATTTATCCTCACGCATAGCTTATTATCAAAATACAGGAACTGCTCAAATTCCAAAATACACCCGTATGTCTGCAGACTGGCTTAATTTAAGCACTTATATGCTTCAAGGGTTAACAGCATGTTTAGGCGATATTGACGCTGATGGGGATGTAGATTTAATTTTAGGCACGGCCAGTGGCCAAATCCATTGGTTTGAAAATACAGCATCCATTAATCAGGCTGCTCAATTTACAGTGCTCAAATTAAATCCCTTTGCAATAACGGTTCCGTTTGGATCTGCGGCACCGCTTGTATACGATGTTAATAAAGATCAAAAACAGGATTTGATTGTAGGTATGCGAAATGGTAAGCTGGCATTGTATATAAATACAGGCAATGTAGGTGTGCCCGGTTTTAGCTTATACTCAAGTAACTGGGCTGGCATTGATGTTCGTATTGAAACCTCACGATACGGACTTGACGCCTATGCCTCGCCAGAACTTGTTTTTTATTCTGGTCAAACTCAATTATTGGTGGGCTCGGCTTCGGGGCATATTTTTAATTATACAATGCCACAAAACCTTGCGGCAACTGCAACGCTAATTAATGATCATGTTAATTTTTGGAATGAAGGCCCGCAGAGCACAATTTCAGCAAAAGATATAAATGCCGATGGCCGTTTGGATTTTATGTTAGGTAATGCCGCTGGCGGTTGTATGTTTTTTTCGAGCGCTTCACCTCAGGTTGGTGTAAATTCACAAATAGCCGAATCAAAACTTACATTGTTTCCCCAACCGGCAGAAAATTTTTTACACCTTAAAGGTAACATAGGTATACCCCCCTATGAAGTTTACGTGTATTTACCAGACGGCTCGCAACACTTTAAATACCAGTTGGATGTGCCGTTATTACAAACCGAACAATGGCCTAAGGGCTTGTATGTTATTGCTTGGAAAGCCTTTGATAAACCTATGCAATGGTTAAAATGCATAAAGTAATTTGGATGAGCTATGTTGTTGTGTGCATCTTGTGTACAGCATGCAGTGTAGATAGCATAAAACCCAATTATGGAAATTACCCTGATGCCATAGGTGAAATAATGGTATTAAAATGTGCGCAAGGGGGTTGTCATAATACTCAAAGTGCGGATGCAGCCTCTGGATTAGATCTTTCTACATGGCAGGGATTATTTAAAGGTTCAAAATCGGGTAGTGCGGTAATACCTTTTTCCTCTAAATTTTCATCCTTATGTTATTTTGTTAATACGTATTCGGCTTTAGGTGCTACAGCAACTCCGGTTATGCCTTTAAATCAAAGCCCGCTGTCGTTTAAGGAAGTAAATGTTATTAAAACATGGATAGATCAAGGTGCTCCGGATATTAAAGGTCAAATTGCATTTTCAGATCCGTTTCAATCCTATGCCTATGTTGTAAACCAGGGCTGTGATGTAGTAACCGTAATAGATCGTAAGAGTGGTTTACCCATAAGGTATGTTGAGGTTGGAAATAAACCCGGTCCGGATATTCCACATCAGGTAAAAGTAAGTCCCGACGGTAAATTTTGGTATGTAGTGTTTTTAAACAATTCTATTTTACAACAATTTGATGCGGTAAATAATTCATTAGTGGCTGAAATTCCTTTATGCCCCTCGCAAAATACAGTAATAGACTGGAATACTTTGGTAATTAATGAAGCAGGAAATCGTGCCTATGCGGTATCCTGGTCCAATAACGGAAAAATTGCTGCCGTAGATTTAAAATCCCGAAACTTGCTTCATTTTACCAGTGGTTTATACCAGCCGCATGGTATTTGTCTTTCACCGGATGAAAGCCAATTGCTTATAACATGTCAAACGGGAAATTTTATTTATGAAATGGATACAGCACTGGTAAATTATCGCTCTATCGTTTTAGATTCTAATATTTCATTTCGTCTTGATCCGCATGATATACAATGCCATCCCGATAATAACGATATTTGGATTTCGTGTCAACACAGTAATGAAGTACGTGTATACGAGTGGCCAGCTTGGAATATAAAGTCAAAGGTTCAGGTTGGAATCTACCCGCAAGAGCTGTGTTTTTCAAAAGTTCAAAATGCATTTTACGTGTCTTGTACCCAGGATCCGTATCCGGGTTCAAACATGTTAGGTTCTGTAGTTAAAATAGATGCGCGTACTTTTTTTCAACGTAAATTATATATTGGTTACCAGCCTCATGGCATTATAGCCGATGATGAAAATAACATGCTTTGGGTTGTTTCACGCAATTTAGATGCAACAGGCCCTCTGCCGCACCACAGTGCACAATGTTCAGGGCGTAATGGCTTTTTAAATGCGGTTGATTTAAACCGATTTATCCCAGAAACCAAGCGCGTGGAATTAAGCGTGGATCCTTATTTTATTAGTATTAAACCCTAATGGAACCAGAAATTCGCGAATTAGAATGGCATGCTATTAATACCCTAAACGAACGGTATTGTGTAATAGATGTCAGAAGTCCCCATGAATTTGATTTAGGTCATTTTCCGGGTGCCGTCTGTTTACCGATTTTAAGTAATGAAGAGCGTGCTGAAATAGGCACACTTTATAAACAGCAGGGAAGAGATATTGCAATTCGCAAAGGTTTAAAGCTATTAGGCCCACAAATGCCGAATAAAATAGAGGCTTTACATAAATTAAAACCAATGCACACTAAAATTATAATGTTATACTGTTGGAGGGGCGGACTGCGAAGCGCTATTATGGCTTGGTTATTTTCTGTTTGTGGATATGCTGTGTATCGTATAAAAGGGGGCTACAAGCAATTTCGCCAGCAAGTGTTGCAGGTTTTAGAATTACCAAGGCCTTATAGGGTGTTAGCTGGATTTACCGGTTCAGGTAAAACCGCATTGCTTCAATATATGAAGACATGTGGGGCATTTATAATTGATTTAGAAGACCTTGCTCAGCATAAGGGTTCAGCATTTGGTAATTTAAATTATTTGCCACAGCCTACGCAACAACAATTTGAAAACGAATTGGCCATACAATTATCAGCATACGATACTATGTTTAATTCTTTAAATCAAAACGAACTGCCGTATATTTGGCTGGAGTCTGAAAGCCAGCGTATAGGATCTATAAATCTACCTCAAATTTTTTTTAACAACATGGTGTCCGCACCATTGGTTAATTGGATTCGCCCCTTTGATGTGCGTTTAAATAGAATTATCAGCGAATACGGTTCGTTTACGCAGTTACAGTTAGAACAGGCCGTAAGACGAATGTCAAAACGATTAGGCGGATTGGATACCCAGCGCGTAATTACATATTTAAATCAATCAAATATACATGCTGCGTTTTCAATTTTATTAAACTACTACGACCGCTGGTATTTAAAATCACGACGTGCTGACATGGATAACAAACGAATGGTTTGGGTATACGAATCATCAGAAATGCAATTTTCAGTTATATATAAATCTATAAAACTACTCGTAAATGATAGATCCTAAAAGATTAACTCAATGGTCAAAGGCATCAGGCTGTGGCTGTAAAATTGAACCAAAATATTTACATCAAATAATTAAGGATATTAAAATACACCAATCGGATGATATTAATTTATTAATTGGATCTGAGC
>Ga0078894_10000681_pt1 | contig 24229 bp, 23 predicted proteins | sample LauGreSu1BDMLBSD_2_FD_67506 | JGI IMG/M metagenome (GOLD analysis project Ga0078894, IMG submission 67506) | Freshwater lake microbial communities from Lake Michigan, USA - Su13.BD.MLB.SD (version 4) (version 4) | ecosystem: Environmental > Aquatic > Freshwater > Lake | place: Lake Michigan... | reverse complement strand
CTAACAACGAATCAATGTCCTCGTCGTAGTTTGGAAGCAATTGGCAATTGTTCTTTCGTAGACTGGTGTAAAACAACGTCCCGTCCTCGTCCCGGAACAGCTCCGACTGAAACCATATCTTGTAGGCGTTGGGGAACCTGCGATTCAAGTCCTCCCGAACTTCTTTGGATAGAAATTCCTTGGCTCGGCACAGGGGACACGACCGTTGCGGTAAATAAACAGATAGTTCAATGTGCTCCCCGAAGGGTTGAAATTCCTCCGTCGCAAATTCATCCATCTTGGCTGCACACGCCAAACACACCGAATGCGAGCAAGCATTCATCCGGTAGTCCGCTGGCTCGTCGCAAATCGGGCACAAACACATGGTGTAGAAGGTATGTCCTACTTCCTTAACCAAACGGGTTTCAATTTTATATTAGGCTACACTTCCAATTTTGTGCGTATACGGATTTTGTTTAAACGCATCTAACAAGGAAGGTTCCATCCTGGAAGGTTCAGCGTACTGATTCGGTGTGCGTGTCATGTTGAATTGCTCCGGTCCAGCCATGACTCTACCTACCTGTGGTCCGCCCAAATACGGTGCATGCATGTTGGAACGATTGGATGTGACGGATTGATTGATGTTAGGCGAAAAGACTTGCGTGTTGCCATTTGCCTGTCGGCCGTGTACAGTCTTGTCCCCTGAAGGCTGATGGTAGGTATCGTAGACCCGTTGTTGGGGAAGTACACTAGAATGTATACCGGCATAAGACTGGTTGGTAGTGTCGCGTTCATTGGAGACAGGTTGATGTTCCGAAATAGTATACGCGCCGTCCGTGACCTTGACAAAGGGCCTTGCTCCCATTTCCAAAGGACTGAACATGGTACTCTGTTTAATCGTATTGGGTACACTTGTTTCTGGAACAGGAGCATTCGGAACAAAACTTCCCATATTGCCGACCCGCGACATTTCAATCAACTCTTGTTTTCGTGTAGGTTTAATCATGTCTTTGATGGGTGCAGTAATGGCACTGACTAAACTTCCCAACACCCCCATTGGTTCCTGATTGGCTACGGTTCTATTGTTAGGGAGCATTTGATAATTCAACGAAGACAAATTGTTCTGAGGAACTGGGCCCTGGGAGGGTAATACGTCCAACGCAGGTAATTGTTGACGAGAGTCTGCCCGATACATGCCGTGTTTCATGGGTGCACAAACTCCGGCATTTCCCGGAGGCCCCTGATACGCTTTGGTCGTCTGCGTTCGTGTTTCATTGTGGGTCGTTTGAATAGCGCGAGCGGTAGGAGCCGTTTCACTTGCCTTGGTCACAAAATACCGATCTGGACTGTTGACGTAGAACTTATCAGGTAAATGTTTTTCCATTTTTCCTTCAATACCTAAATTCTGTATACGTGTTTGAGCAGGACCCTCGTGATTCAGTAGAGAATATGATTCTTTGGGCTTGTTGGCAGCACGCAGTTCGTCCACCGTTTTATCTTGCCAGGTATGCCTATATTCCATACCAGAGTTGTATCCACCGCTTCCCGTTGTAGTATATCCCTGGTTCAGTCCAGGTGCGACACGCTCTTCCTGAAAAGGTTTGACGTTGTTCATGCTCATGCTTTTGGTCATTCGTTCTTGTAAATAATCCGTCTGGACGGGAACACCGTAGGTGTATTGCAAGGATTCTTCCGGTTTAAACAGAGGTGCATTTTCTGTTTTTCTCAGTTGATTGGACCCGCTTCCCGTTAACGCATCCAATACGTTTTCCGATTGATTGTAATTGGCTAAGGAATTGCCTATATTCTTGGATTTTCCCAAAAAAGGTACCATCCGCCCACTATACTGAGATGCATTCACTTCACGTCCTGCCAAATCAATAAACACCTGGTCCGTTTCCTCTTTTTTATAAGGTGCGGGAGCGGTGTAGGCATTGATATAAGGTTCTGGCTTTTTAGAATTGGCAACTAAATAGAGTCCTCCTAATCCAATCAAAGGGATAGCTAATTCCATATACTGAAACAACATTAAATAAATTGAAATATACTTAAATCGTTGAAATAGAATAAGAGGATGAAACTTGTCAAGAGCGTAGCAACTCTTTATGCCTGCTGGATTGTCATGCACTATGCTGCTACCAATCTATATCCAGTCCTATGTGCTCCACCTACCATCAAAGGATTCTTCATGTCGCCGTTCATGGTAACCACGCCTCCTTGCATTGCTCTCCGATGGGTCATTGAGTCGGGTGCCAACGCCATTACCTCCATGTGGGTTATGGTAGGAGCCTGGTGTGTACAGCGTATCATGACAGATTAAGAAATTTCATGTTTACGAATGTCCTTGTACATGAGCCAACACTTTTCGTACGCAAGTTCAATGATTTTTTTGTCTTGGATAAGGTCCGTGTCCATACTGATGGTATCACAACAGAGAGACACGGCATAGTAGAGTAAAAACTTTCGTTTGTCTTTGACGGACGGTGTATACGCGATACAAAATAAATGTATCAGAGATTCCATGATTTTTTTAGAAATAGGATTGGGTGCATAGAGCGACAACATTTCCCAGACCAACCAAATGCCGTCCGTTTTACATTTGGCGCAATAGTCTCGTTCTACGGCTACACACTTATGTTTGGACAAGAACAAGAGTATCCATTCAATCCAATAGCACGCCGCAACACAATTTTTAGTGTGCAACGTATAGCCAAATTCATTCATGGGAATGAACAATTCTTTAGGGTCAGATGATTTAAACGCCTTGTTGAATTCAATAGTAGGTGCTATTAGCCGACTTTTGACCAAACTGGTATCCTTTCCAATGTCAATGGAATCATAGCTGTGTTTTCTTGGAGACTTGCACAGTATACAGACCATTTCCACAAATATCTTTCGTATGATGAGATTGTTCCTTAACTGCAATTCTTCTTCCTTGGAAGCTTCTTGTTTAAATGTATCAAACCGCATGTCCAAATAGGCCGGAATTTTTGGGTTTCCACAATGAATGTACTTGGCGTAAAAAAGAAGAATTAAATCCCACAAGTCGGTAAATAAACCACTACAAACGAGTTCTGTCGTCCAATAGCACGACGACTCTACGTTGGATTTAATCATGGAGTTCATCCATTCTTTTTTCACCGAGGACTTTTGATATTTGGAAAAGGTAAACGTTTTAAATTGGTCCTGTTTACGTATATCCTCAATGATATCCATATCATAGGGATTTTTAAGTTTTACACTTAAAAAACACATAAATTATATACTACCTAATTATGTTAGGACACATCTTGTTGCTTATTTTTATCATTCTTGCCGTGCTCATTATTTTTTCTAGTCCAGACAAGGTGTCTACTCCAGAGACGGTAAGTATTACTCCAATGGACGAAGCCTACGCCGACATTGTCAATACCTACTTGGTAGATGTTGCTAGAATCAAAGAAGAGGCTCGCATTGTAAAAGAACATGTTATTCGGCCTCATACAAGTGTAGTACTAGGGTCGTCTACCGGACATCTTGTCCATGAATTGAATACGATTGGTGTATCGACTACCGGAGTAGACGAGTCCAAATACATGGTTCGTCGTGCACGGGATGTCTTTCCTCATACGTATACTCAAGGAGAGTATACGTCCGATTTGTTGTTTCAAGAACAATCCCTATCTCATGTCGTTTGTTTTAATTATACCCTATGCTTTATCCAAGACAAGGCAGCGGTCTTTCGTACAGTTCATACGTGGTTAGAACGAGGTGGTCTCTTTTTTGTACACGTTCCTCATGTATGGAACTATGGTCCTCGTGAACCGAATCCCAAGTATACTGCCGTCAAACTACAGAATACACTTCGTGAAAAGGCGGTCCTGGATAAAACGTATACGTTGAACCGTCATGTATACTTGGAATCCAAGGAATCTATCTGTCGTGTTGCCTCTCAAAACCATTTTGAACTGTATCGCACGGTATCCATGCCCCTTCCCTATCTGACCGATCAAGTAATAATATTCAAATCCGTAGACCCAGTATACTTGTAGAGCACCGCAATACTATTTTGGTCCAATCCACACCCAATGTTTTTAAAAAAAACATTAATGTTAGACTCGGGAGGTGTATACAGATACAGCAGCTTGGTATGAATACACGGCAAAAGAACTAGATTTTTTGCGTTATTTTCTAGAATGATGCCTACAAAATCGCGCATGGTAGAATCATCAATGGCGGTACAAATGACCGCTTTTGGGAATACTCCTTTAAACAAACCTGACAAAGGCGCCGATTTAAGTTGCATGTTTTCAAACGTGGTAGTTCCCGCTTTGATATTAAACGTAGATACATATTTAGCATATTCTGTATCTTTTCTATAGTTGGGTATAACATCTCCTGTATTGTATCCAGAAGCGTACTCTTTCAACATAAAAAAATCTACCGGTTGAGTCGTTCTTTCACGAATAGGTTCTGCAGGAGGTTGTTGTCGCACCGTTTTTAGAGGTGTAGGTTTAATCAAGACAATGTTGTGCCGAGCAGCCACTTCTAAAAAGATATTGTAGATGGTAGCTGTTCCCATCAACAATTTGATTTCATCCAAATAGGGAAGAAGTGGACAAGGAACCAAGTAAATGATTCCATTTTGAGTTATACGTGTATTACTCAGAGAGTACATAGTATTATTGAATATTATCTGAGTACCATTGTGCCGATAAATAGTTGGGGGCATAGCTTAATGCCGAACTACTACTGTTCATGGTCAAGTTGGGTCCTCTGCTGTTGATCGCCGCAATTTTACCAGGCGACAACGCATACGAGTAATAGATTAAATCGGATACATATCCGTTGAACCCTCCATTGGAACCAATGTTAACCGACCCGTAATTTTGGTGAGGAACCGACAAGAGTTGGTGCTGCATGGCAAGAGTTCCATTCACATACACGTCAAATTCTTTGTTGGTGACACGAATGACCACGTTGACCCATTTGCCAACAGGAAAGTTAGGAACGGTTATTTCATCATAATAGGATGACCCCGTGTTGTAGGTGTTCATCAAGACATGTAGTTCACATGCCTTGTTGGAAGCATTGTATTTTAAATAAACACCCGGAGAATTGTTTGGACTGTTCAATCCGGTGGAAGAAAAGGTCTGTTCTCCTTTGTTGAATACATGTAAATAGGTGGACTTACTTAAATCCAGGTCTGCTACATTCAACCATACCGACCAGGAGAATTCAATACCGGATTTGTTATTGGACCGATTGATAGCTACTGTTCCTGATTTATTGGGGTCTACTTGAATGGTTTTGGATACATTTCCTGGAACCATGCCTTTCATGACATAGGTTTCTTCACTATTCATCAAATAGGTAATGAGACCCATCAAAATGTTCAATGCTAAAATAAAAACAATGATCATGACGACCATAAAAATGAAAATAGATAAGGCGTCATCGCTATATAAAAACTCCATATATATACAAGTTAAAATAAACAAATTATATTTCTATAATTTGTTTTGCTAGATACAATAGAACCGCCCATAATTTAATTGGAGTAAGCAAGACCGCCCATGCCCGACATGATGCGGAGCACGTTGTAGTTGGTAGCATAGACACGCACCTTCGCCGTCGACGAGCCAGTGACGGTCGCGTTCGAGAGAATCAGCTGAAGGGTGGCATTGTCAATGCGCGAGAAGTTGCAGGTGCCCGACGGCTGGTGCTCCTCTGGGCGAAGAGCAAACGAGTACACGTTGATGCCCGTGTCCGGGGTGCGGGTGTGCGCCTGGAAGGGCTGGACCAGGTCAAAGTAGCTGCCCTCACGCTCCGAGAAACGGTCCTGGCCGTTAAGCTGGAGCTTGGCAGTGACCACCGGGTTGTCGCCCCAGCAGTGGAGCTTGAGCGCGGTCTCCGCAAGGACGAAGGTTCCGGCATCCGAGACCGCCGACTCGTACTGGGTAACAGGCGAACCAACACCGCCCGAAAGCAAGCCGTAGGTGCTGGTCTCAGTGGCACTCAAGTCGGTCGTGGAATTCCACGACGAGCCGACGGTGACGTCGTTCGCGCCGCCACTCTCAAACAGGCCCTCGGCCGTGATGAACGAGAAGTTGTTGCCACCGGAGACACCCGACTTGGACGCGACCGAGCTGGGGCCGCCAAAGGCGTGGATGGCATTCGGGAGGGCATCAATGGCATCCGTGTAGTTGAACGGCTGGGCGCCAAGCACGCTGCACAGGCCCATGGAAGCATCCAGCGAGCTGCAGTAGTCTACGTTGGCATCCGGCTGGACAACCCAGATGAGCTCCTTGACGGGGTGGTTGAAGTTCAGCTTGATCTTGTTGGACGACGAGCCGACCGACTCATCACCCGTGAACTGGAGCTGCTCAATGAGGTACTCATGGGGATTCTGGGCCATGCGCCGGCGCTCATCCGTGTCCAAGAAGATGTAGTCCACGAAGAGGGACGCCGCAACAAGCGACTGGTTGTAGGCAGAAGTGACCTTGACGCCCGTAGAGTCAAGGTGGCTCACCGCCCAGAGGCACTCATCAATCGGGCGAAGGTCAATGTTGATGCGGACCTCGTGGTACTGAAGAGCAATGAGAGGAAGAGCAAGACCAGGGTTCTTGCAGAACCAGAACTGAAGAGGAATGTAAAGCGTGGTCTCAGGGAGGGCATTGCGGGGAGCGCACACCTGCTTGGGGGCGTTGGCCTGGCACGGGCCGTCTACCTCCGAGAAGTTAGGGTCGGTTATGTAAGTGAGCTGGGTCGTGTTGCCAACCATCGCATGGTATCCCTTCTCTACGCCGGCAGGCATGGTCAGCTGGTTCCAGATGTGCATCCAGTCGCCGTAGTGGCGGTCAATGCGCTGGCCGCCAATCTCCACCTCCACCTGCGAGATGAGCTGCTCACCAGGGAAATCCAGCCAGCGAGCATAGACGCCACCGCCAGCGGCGTTCTTGAGGTCCTGGCCAATCTGGGGGAGAGTGACCTGGAGCATGGTTCCGTAAGCAAGGTCGCCATTGCGCGAGATGGTGCAGGTTACACGGCGGCCGAAGTCAGCCTGGCCGTTGAACGTCTGCTCAATGGACTCCATCGCAAAGTTGGTGTATCTGCGGTAAGTTACCTTCCAGTAAGTAATCTGGGGATTGGTAGTAAGATAGACGTCCTGGGCGCCATAAGCTACAAGTTGCATCAAACCTCCTCCCATGTTATACTATTGCTAAAGAAAAAAATTATTTGTATTTTTGAATAAATTTTATTAAAAAGGAAGGTTCAAAATATTCCTTAATATTATCGTGTTTTTTCGTAAAGACATAAGCTTTTCCATTTCGTTTGACCGCCCATCCATCTTTGATAGCATTGAGTATAATTCGGCGTTTTAGGTTCATATAATTGTCCTAGAAACTATACATGTATTTTTAATTTAAACACTTTAAAGGATAAAGATTATATGCCCTTAAAGTCTAAGCCAATCAAAAAAGAGGATTTGGCCATTCATATGTTGGATACAAAGCATACGGATTACATGAATCAATTCTCTCATGAAAATAAAAGTATTATTCCTACATTGGAACAAGAATTGCTAGAAGAAACAAATTCAAACAAACAAAAAGTATTGGCGAAAAAAATCAAGGCTTTGAAGGACAAACAAATGGAATACTACTTGACCAACAGTATACACATCTTTTCGTATTTTGAAAACAAAAAAGACATTTCAGAGTGCAAGTCCAAAGTCAAAATATTACACCAGTTCTTCAATCCGGAAAAGAAAAAAGATGAAATTTCAGAAACCTTAACGACACATTCCCTAGAGTATTTAAAAAACATTGACGAAGCGTTCTTAAGTGGAGACTCCTACATTTACAACACGTCCATCTGCAAGCGATGCAACAAAGGGGAACTCATTCATGTAGATTACGAGGGTGTCATGATATGCAACAACGAGCAATGCTCTTGTCAATTTCAATTACTCATTGAAAATGAAAAACCTTCCTACAAGGACCCTCCCAATGAAATTTGTTTTTATGCTTACAAAAGAATCAACCACTTTCGTGAAATTTTAGCCCAGTTTCAAGCCAAAGAAACGACTCAGATTCCCGAGGACATTCTTGAAAACATTCTGTCCCAAATTAAAAAGGAAAGAATTCCTATAGAATCCATCACCAACAAAAAGACCAAAGAAATTCTCAAGAAATTCGGCTACAACAAATACTATGAACACATACCTTTCATCAAGGACAAATTGGGTATCAAACCACCTGTCATGAGCCCTGAACTGGAGGAAAAACTGTGTACGTTGTTCATGGAAATTCAACGGCCTTATGCCAAATATTGTCCTGAGGATAGAGTGAATTTTTTAAATTATTACTACACCATTTACAAGCTGTGTGAATTGTTAGAAGAAGATGAATTCCTTTCGTACTTTCCCATGTTGAAAGACCGAGAAAAGCGTATTGAACAAGATGCCATTTGGAAAAACATTTGTGAAGATTTAAATTGGGAATTCATTCCAACCGTATAAAATACGTACTTAGAGTATGTACGAGTATACTTTTTATGTGACCTACATTTTGTTATTGACGACAGGAACCATTACGTTCATTGAGGCATTGCGCACCAAGGACCAGCTCATAAGAAACATTATGAATTTGGAGACCTGCATCTCCATTGTTGCTGCGTATTTTTATGCCATGTTCATTGCTAGAATGGAAGCGGGCAACAAACAAGACATCATCCCTTTACGGTATTTGGATTGGTCCGTTACCACTCCCATGATGTTGCTGTCGCTCATTTTGACGACTCTGTATGCCTCGGGAGGCGGTGCCATTCACCTTACCGATTTTATCATTACGATGTCACTCCACTACAGCATGTTGTTGTTTGGATATTTAGGGGAATGCAACTTCATGAATAAGGTGGCTGCTAATGCCGTTGGATTTCTCTTTTTCGGTGGATTGTTCACCTATATATACCGAACCTATATGAAAAAGTATTCGCTCGCGAGCAGTATACTTTTCTGGACCTATGTTGTCATATGGGCCTTGTATGGTGTCGTATATTATTTCCCTCATGATGAAAAAATGCTAGGGTATAATGTATTGGACCTCATTGCAAAATGTCTTGTAGGGTTGTTTTTATGGGCCTATTTCGCCAAAGTCATCCGATTGTAGGATTTTACTTCAGCAAACTCATGATGTTCGCGAATGGCGTCTACATTCAGTTCCGCCGTTCCGTCCCACATTTTACGAACCTGCGTCAGGTATCCGACCGTCGTCTCTGAAGTATGATTGCCGAATAAGTATCCGTCTTCATCTACACACAATTCATAAACGGTGTCGTCGGACTGCACGAGGACACCGATTCTTTCCCATGAGTCGGAGCGAAGCGTAGACGTGTGAACTTTGTTGTGTAGAAACTTCATGGTCATGGCCGAGTTGCGGCAATATCCCCAATATTTAGGTTCGCCGTCCTCCTTCACACAAGGAAGAAGCCACCAATTGTATCCATCCACTCCCTCAAATCGGCGATTGAAGTAATCAAACGCTTTCATTGGAGGGTCGCACTCCGCCGGCCAGTACTTGGTAAAGACCCGCTTCTGCTGACGCATCTCGTAATCCATCTTGTTTACTCGGACAAAGAAGGTACGACGGGTTCAATTTTTCTAACAATCCCGCGACCCACCTCTATCATTTCGGCACGGTACGATGAGTCTTCAATCGTACGCTTCCATAAATTAGCATCCATGACAGAAGGTATGTCATAACAAGAAAGGAATAATCCTTTGGGAATAGATTCGGAGGAAGAGAGTATACAATACGACTTCATGAAAATATATTGAAAATAGTCGGATGCATTCTCCATGTTCAAGGTCATATGTTTGGTATTGTCTACAAAAAAAACACATACCGTATCTTCGGGGTAATCTACCATAGGACAGTGTCGTCTACAAACACCATCAATGTAATACTTGTCAAGGTAGTTGACCGGAGGGAATACTACGGGAACCGCCGATGACATTTTCACCGCCGTAAGAAGAGGTATATCCGGAAACGTAGTATGATTCAATAATACTGATTTCATTTCCGACACTTCGGTGGTAAGGATATCAAAGTCAATGTTGGTTCGTTGGTAAAATTCATGAAGGGTAACCGTCAGTGGAATGTCATAGGCTTTTAAAAAGGGGATGAGCATTTCTGCAATCCATTCAATGTCTAGGATGGCCTTTTTACTATAAAAGTCTTGAATCGTATAGTATACACATTTTTCCCAGGTTCGTTGAATGACATAGTCTACCACCTCTTGAATCGGTATACGCAAACATAAAAAGGTTCCTAGGATGGACCCGGAGGAACATCCGTGAATGGATTTGATAGCAAACTGGTCTATGATACCCGATTGAATAGCTTCTGCAATCATTCCCAGTTGAACAAGAATGTGAGGGCCTCCCGACGAAATAACAATGTGTTCTATCATAGTCAAAATAGTGAAAATTCTTTAATTGAATACAATATGGATATTTACGCCAGTAAACTCAATTTAGACGAATTGTTTCAAACGAAAAAAGAACACAGTATACATACCGTTCAAACGTTCAACCGTATACTGGACCGTATACATGCTCGCATTAAAATTACCTCTCGGCAAAAGAATGAAAATGAATGTTGTTGGTTTGTAGTTCCCGAATTCATTTTAGGAATTCCGCGATATGATTTGAAAGATTGTGTTGCTCATCTCATTCATGAGTTGCAAGAGAATGGATTCAAAATCAAGTATACTCATCCCAACTTATTGTTTATTTCATGGACCCATTGGATTCCTGACTATGTACGAAGTGAATACAAGAAAAAGACCGGAGTTGCCATTGATGGATTTGGAAAAGAGATTCCAGTAGAAAAAACAGAACCTAAAAAGTCCATCTTCAAGCCAACGTCCAGCTATAAACCCAGTGGTCTCATTTATTCGGATGATTTGATTAAATTTCCTACATAAAGTCATGTCAGGTAAGTATACTATGTCCAAGGACGAAGACCTGATTTTAGTAGGACAAGAGTACGTCTTCTCTCCTCGCAATCCAACCAATAAAGTCATTTCCAAAGAGACGGTGCAAGCCATCTTGTCTGCTCATGGAATATCTGATTCTTTACGCAACATGGATATGTATACTCAGGCGTTTACACATAGTTCCTATTGTAAACGCCTCTTTGACAAGCCGGTTCGGATAGAAGATGTTGCTGAACTACCGATTCGTACGACTTCCAACGAACGCCTTGAATTTTTAGGAGACGGTATACTGGAGTGTGTCACCAAGTATTATCTGTATCGTAGATTCCCTCGTGAACAAGAGGGGTTCATGACGGAGAAAAAGATTGCTCTCGTAAAAAACGAGGCCATTGGCAAGTTGTCCATGGAGATAGGTCTTCAAGAATGGTATGTCATGTCTTCGTATTCAGAGGATAAAAATTTAAGGTCCAATCTTAAAAAGCTAGGATGTTTGTTTGAAGCATTCATTGGCGCCATCTTTTTAGATTTTGCAGACATGGGATTTCAATATGCGACTCAGTTTATTGAATCCGTCTTTGAACAACACATCGATTGGACTGAATTGTTATTGTGTGATGACAATTACAAGAATATTTTACAGGTAAAAATACAGAAAGAATTCAAGGTGACACCCGAATACATTGAAATCTCACACGGTCATGATTATCACATGGGTGTATACTTGTGCATTGGTCAACAAATCTGGAAGACCAATCTTCAACAGGCACTCCCCTTTTCCGATTTTGGTTCGTTTGAAAAAATCAAAGACTATCTCAAGATTCATAAACGTGTACTCGTTCATTTAGGAGAAGGTAAACATAAAATTAAAAAAAAGAGTGAGCAACAAGCTTGTGAACATGCACTACAATTATTTTAATACGTATACTTATGTATCAAGAATACTATGCAGAGCAGCTATATCAAAAAGGCTATGTACGCCTTAATGATAAAAAAAACGTGAGCAAAATACCTGCACTTCTTAAAAAGGCCAATGCCTATCGTAAACAGCACGGATTACCACATGATTTGTCGGCAGAGAATGTGGGTCTTCGCCCGGTTCACCGAATGAGTGTACAAGAGTTGTTAAATGCTGTGTATAACTGTATACGGAATAAATTTGTTTCGGATGAGTGCGACCTAGATGAAAATATACATCCATCCGATAAAAAATGGATTACCTCGTATGTATCTAAAAAATTAAATACAAAAAAGAGTTTGATTCGGGCATATGTCAATATTGTCAAACATAAGACGCGTCGTAGTAAAAAAGACCAACGAACCCGACGATCACGGTCCAAGCGGTCCACTCCTATAGCAAAACAATCAGAACTGACGGATTCGCCCGCTTAGAAAGTTCAAAAAATGTATAAGGTCATGTATACTTTGTTACAATCCATAGAGAACCCGCTGAGAATGAGGATAGACCAAATAGGACACGATACGGTTCCGCATGGGTCGCGCCCCGTAAGGACGCATGAGTTGCCGAAGTCGCGACTCGGAGAAGGAGACCATCTTGCCTTGACGAAAACGAACCATTGTTTCATTTTCTTCGTAGAGAGCAAGATAGCAGGCAACGGCCGTGCAGTGAGCGTCTGCCAAAAAGACGTGCCATTTTACTTGCAAGGGATACGACAAAATTGCATGCCATGTCCGTCGATCCATCAGAATGCTGTCTTCTTCTGCTTTTGTCGTTTCCAAATGGGGAAGTGCTTCGGCCAAAGTGGAACAGTGACATAAATTACACACCTTTTGAATAAATTTGCCCATGGCATGGGAACTAAACATAGTGGAATTGAACCGTAGGGAAGACAGGGTAGAAGGGGACTTGTCCATAGTAATACGCTGAACCAAGAATCGCATGATGTTGACGTTCTTGCCCTTTAACGCAGAAAACATCGTTTGTGTTGTAATGGTGGCGCCTACACTCACGAGCAACTCTACCGACGAAAGAAGACCCGATGAACAGGCCACGTCTACAATGGTGGTTCCATGAAGATTACCCGTGTTCACCTCGGCGTGATGTTGAATCAAGAGTCGCGTCATGTCCATGTCCTTGTTGAATACGCTCCAGAGGAGAGGAGTCGTCTGTTCATATCCTCGTATATTGGGTTTGGCTCCATGAAGAAGAAGTAGTTTTACCATCTCCAAGCCGTATTCTTTGCATGCCATGACAAGGGGTGGATTACATCCGTGCACATACAAGTTAGGGTCAAACCCAAACTTTAGAAGAATGGCTACCAGCTTATAAGAGTTCCGTGCACGATAAAGCAAGACGTCTTTGATGATGGGCAACTTTTTAGCAAAATCCACTTTGCCGGATTCCAGAAGCAGGGTAATGATGTCCATGTTCTCGGTCAGGAGCGCCGTCCATAGCGCATTGGAATCCTTGTGATACGAACAGGTGAACGAAATGTTTGTTTGTATCAATACCTTCAAAATGTCAATGTGTTCATGAATGATGGCAATGGTAAGTGCAGATTCGTAGGATGTATTGATTTGCCGAAGCGTTCCATTGTGAGCAATGATTTCTTTCAAAATATCCACGTGATTGCCTCGGCTTGCCTTGTAGGCCGGGGATTCGTTCCTATCATCACAAGAGGATGGACTCGCGCCCTTGGAGAGTAGATACCGAACAATGTCCAAACGACCGTAGACAACTGCCGTATGAAACGCCGAGTGAGGAACCTTGGATAGTTTTTCTGTAAGATAGCGAACCATGTCCATATGTCCGTATTCGCAAGCATACATAAAGACAGTCTTTCCATGTTCATCTTGTTTGTGAATTGTATCAGGGTTCTGTTCTACCTTGGAAATGAATACATGCGTCTTTCCGAGGCGGGCAAGCTCGTAAATGTCCATGGTTTCTCTTCCTGGGACAAGAAGATTGAATCCCTTTCAATTTTTAAGGACGAGCCATAGTAAAGATGCCGCTAATCGTCTGGTAATCCTTCTTGTCATTGGAATTAACAATGGTGTTCAGGCGTTCGTTGCTGGGAACATTTCCGGTAGATTGCCGGAATCGCTCCTTGCAATATTTCCCCCATCCACTGTTGGCAATCATGTATTCTACCTTGGCAAGTCGGGTCTTAAATTCTTGGGCATTGATGTCCGCGCGTTCTGCTTCGGTAAAGGGAGGAATGCCCTCCTTGTCCTGTTTCAATACCTTGGCATCATCACCTAGCTTCAACGTGGCTGGCTTGGTAGACGTAGATTCTTTTTCTTTGTCTTTTTCTTCCTTTTTGCGACGAGTTTGTTTCTTGGCAGGTTCCGAAGGAAGCGAAAGGTCAGGTAAAGTATCTACTTCAATGGCAGGAGGCATGCCTTCCGGAGGAACATCCTCTACTGCCTTGGATTCCATTTTCTCTACTTGCACCTCGGGAACAGGCTCCGGCATTTTTTCAATAGCTTTACGGTAAGCACTATTGTCGTTCAACTTCTCTTTCATGGAAGTCGGCAAGTCCTCGTACACTACCAGACTCTTCAGCTGGTCCTTGTCCTGAAAGGAGATGAGTTTGAAATGCGTCAGGGGAGTATACTCGGCCATCATGTATTTGGTTTCACCATTGATACCCGATTTTACTAAAATGGTGTTGGTAAAGGTATACGACTCTACGTCCGATTCGTCGCGTTTGACCAACGGCAAGACTTGAATGTTATCATTGTCTTGAACAGCCATGACAATGAGTTCATTGACCCACTTTTTCATCGTGTTAACGTTGGCAACAAACTTAAGGACCGCATCTTGGTCCGAAAGCATAACGTTCTTATCAAAGTATTCACTCAACAACTCCAGGGCCATTTTGTCTTCTTCCTTGACCGGATAGAGGTCGGTTCCATTCAATTCATCAAACAAGTCCCAATCACTGGCCTCCAAACTTGAATCCGACTCTTCCATGATTTTGTTCTTGGCTTCCGTGAGTTTATCGGAATCCACATCCTTCAGTTTGGCATAGAATTCAGCAAATTCGGGAATGTCCTGCATCTGTTTTCCATAGCGTTCTAGTTGGGACTGAATGTCTTTGTTGGATTTGTACTGTTTATACATGTCCAGAACATTTTGCTGAGACTGTCCCGGTTTCAAGAACATTTCGCCAATACGACGGCGTTCTGCTTGAATGTCGGCAGCAGTGCTTTTTACCGTCGGATTTCCCGACTTGGCACGAAGAAGGGCATCGTAAAAGCAATCGCCCTCTGAATTTGTATCTTCCATGACAAGATAGGTGGACTTGGCTACGTTGGCGGACTTTTTCGGTGCAGCAGGTGCAACAACACCCTCCGGTGAAATCCACGTCGGTTCACCAATGTCTTTGATGTTGAAATCTTTGTCGGTGTCCATTGGGTCTTTTCCTTTATCCAAAAGATAATATCCTCTTAATCGTTCCACTTGGTCTCCTTTTTTGTTCACCTCGTAGACGTTGTATCGGTCCATACCGTTTTCGTCAAAGGGGCGACCGACACAAATTTTTAACGTAGCATTCAGTGTCGGCGACGTCAATTGGAAAACCCTGGTTTCATGACCTACGTCGTTCGGATTTAAATCCATATATTAATAGTGTATATTTTTTTGTATGGTCTTTCGTATCAATTTAAAGCGGTCTCTGATTCGTCAAAAAAGGGTCTAGTCGAGGAATGTAGAGCGCTGGTCTATCATAAAAAGTGATTGAAGGAAGGGAGACTGAGGAAATGCTAGGTGTGGAGACAGGTTCCAAATGATTGTTGGCACCAATGCCATATAAATAAGTTTCTATATCTACATAATTGTTGGACAATTGCGACGACGGCATTCTCGGACAATTGACCCCATGAGTCGGGTAGGCCACCTCTTGGCGTGTCTTGGTAGTAGTAAGTCGTGTTGCAAATTGTTCTTGCATCGCCTTGTCCATGAAAAATTCACATTTTCTGTTTTTGTTTCGCGTGTTCATGTAATTCTAGAAGATTAAAAATCGTCCTGAACGGGTTTATCCTCAATGGTGTGTGCCTTGATTTTATCCAATATCATGTCCAATCGGGCACACGTTTGGTGACAGTGTACATACGTATCTTTTAAATTAACAACGCCTTGAATGGATTGTTTTAAATAATTCTGTATACGCGGTTCTTGAGAAAGACACGTGATAGAATCGTTCACAATGCGGTTGATGGACCGAAGGGTTTCATGACGACTATCTTGGCGATTCCAACGGCGTATACATTCAGGAATGATGGTTTTTGTTTCAATGTTCAAATACGTATCTTTGGTAATGATTTTTTGTCCTTTTTCTACCTGGGACAATAGCTTTAGGTTAATGATGATTTCTTCCACATTCATTGAATTAAGAAAATACTTTATTTTAATGTATACTTAGTATATGACGAAAGTACTTGTGTGGGGTGCCTTGCTTACGGTGGTTCTAGTTGCCATGACGATGGGGGGAGCGGAAGGGTTTACTCCTGCGGATGTGGCAGCGTTAACTAAACTGTCTGATGCGGATAAAGCTAAAACATTAAGTGAAGTTCAGCGTATGCCAGGTATGGATGCCGTAGTAAAATCCGTCATGGAAGACAAGACGATTACAGGAAAGATGACGGTCAAGGAGGTCCTTCCGAAATTAAAATAAAATGCATCTAGTGTATGAAAACACTTGTATGGGGCATCGTGTTGATTTTTATTCTTATGATGTATACTGTCCGAGAAGGGATGGAAGGCCCAACACCAGTTGAAATTTTAAAAGGTCTTCCGGATTGGGTCAAAAAGGGGTTTACGATGAAGGAAGTAAAAGACAAATCGCCTCCGTATAGAACCGATGTCAAAAATGCCATTTCCAAACTCTTGACGGAAAATACGTCGCTACTTCGCGAGGACATGAAGGTGGCGGACGCCATAAAAAAACTAGAGTCTACCCGTGCCATTGAGACACCATTAAATTGATACACTAACACCTCTCTACGTCTTTTATAACATGTGTTCTCCGGAGCAACAACGGGCTTACGAGGCCGTTCTTGCTGGTAAAAACATCTTTCTCACGGGGCCGGGTGGCTGCGGAAAGTCGTGGTGGATTCGTCATGTCTACAAGACGACACATAAACGAGTCCATGTCTGTGCCATGACAGGTTGTGCAGCTCTCTTGCTTCAGTGTAATGCAAATACGGTTCATTCCTGGGCAGGGATAGGATTGGGCGACCCTCAGAAAGCACTTACCAATTCCTACGCTTGTAAACGCTGGAGAACCACCGACTTGTTAATCATTGACGAAATTAGCATGATGTCGGTAGAGCTCTTTGAAATGTTAAATACACTTGGCCAAACCATACGAAAGTCATCGCGACCCTTCGGAGGAATTCAAGTTGTCTTTTGTGGCGATTTTTACCAGTTGCCGCCTATCAATTCGCCCTTTTGTTTTGAAAGTCCAATCTGGGATTCTGTCTTTGATGAAAGCATTGTATTAACGACCATTTTCCGCCAAAAGACGCAGGCGTTTCAAACACTCATGAATGAGGTTCGTTCAGGAAGCGTGTCCTACGAGAACAATCTACTTCTACGAACCCGTATTTTAGAAGGAAGCGATTGTGTGCGTCTGGTTCCGACCCGTAAGGCTGCCGACATCATCAATACGACACATTATCAGGAACTTGAAGGGAAAGAACATGTCTTTCTCATGAAGACATCGGGAACACCTTACACCGTAGACTATTTGAAAAAGAATGTCTTGTGTCCAGAGCGTCTTGTCCTGAAAGAAGGATGCAAGGTCATGTGCATTGCCAACTTGTCTGAAACCATATGCAATGGAAGCCAGGGAACCGTCCTTGCATTCACACCGTATCCCATCATTGATTTCAATGGCGTACATCATACCATGACTCCTCATATATGGACGTCCGACACGACCTCTATTCAACAGCTTCCTCTCATTTATGCATGGGCGTTGACCATCCATAAAGCTCAAGGGGCTACTTTAGAAAAAGCCGAAATAGATTTAGGAAATAGTGTGTTTGAATGCGGACAAATCTATGTTGGACTATCTCGCCTCACCAGTCTAGAGGGTCTTTACTTGACAGAATTCAATTCGGCAAAAATAAAATCTCATCCCAAAGTCGTGGATTTTTACAAAAAAATATCTTCCTAGAATATGCGATTCATGAAGAGTGCCGACGGGTTGTACCACATTAAGGGGAAAACATATTCCATCTTAGAAGGAAGCCGGCAACAAGTAGGCCACGGAACTGCGTATAAAACCTCGGGTGGTGTAACCGCCGAGGGATTGATAAAGAACCCTCGTGGTCGGTGGGTATCCAAATCAAAAAGTATATCTGCTAAAAAAGAGCGTAGGCTGGAGTGCCACGGTTTTTTTACGCAAAAGGGTAAATTTGGTGCCGTCAAACGGTCGCCGCTCAAGAGCCGTGTCTGCAACAAGTCGCGCAAGAAGTCTAAGCGAAAGGCTTAAAGATACATATGCGACGCTGACATGGAACGTTCAGGTGATTTGAGTAGTTTGGATACAATATCAGGTGTGACTTTGAAAGGAAACTCTACCTTTAGGGATATTTCTGTTTCAAACAGATTGGTCCCTGGTGTCATCAACCGAAATAGATTCAGCTTGGAGTAGATGGTTTCAATGCAACGCTTGAGATTTCGTACCCCCTTTTCTTCCATGGTATAGTTGGCAATGATATATTGGATAGATTCGTCTGTAATCACGACATCTGTATCATTGAACCGTAAATTTGTCCGTAGGGAGGGCGACAAGTATTGTTTCGTAATGATACCCTTTTGTGTATTGGTATATCCTTCCGTTCGTATCGTATACATGCGGTCTGCCAGAATGCGATTGACTTTGGAACGGTCGTTGTAGCTAAAGACAAACACGGCACGACTGAGGTCCAAATCAATGCCGGCGAAATATTTATCCTGAAAAGCCTTGTTCTGTGTGCTGTCGGTCAAGTGGGTCAAGACGCCGTTGATTTCGTCGCCCTTGGGGGTATCACTCACCTTGTCCAATTCATCAAAGAAGAACAGGGGGTCCATCGTTTTGGATTTCATGAGAGCATTGGCAATGCAACCCCATACGCTACCTTCATACGTAATCATGTGTCCTTCAAAGAGACTGCTGTCCGTGGCTCCGCCGAGAGGAATCAGCTCATAAGGACGACCAAGTATTTTACAAATGCCTTCCAGCACCAGGGTCGTCTTTCCGGTACCCATGGGTCCTTCAATGGCAATGACCGTTCCAGTTCCCTGTGGATTGGATAAGATTTGTCCCAAGTATTGCATGATTTGCATCTTGGCATCGTTCAATCCATACGTGCAATCGTCCAGGCGTTTCTTGGCACTTTCCATAAAGGCCTGACACTTTTCAGGTCCATCCGTCATGGAGACGGGGAGGGTGGTATACTTTCCGAATGGAATCTTCATGAAGCCGTCCAACCAAGCCTTGATTTTTCCGGTTTCTCCATCGCTTCCTACTTTCATTTGATTCATCTTTTGAAGTGCAATGACTTTGTATTCGTCGGGAATGGAGGATTCAATGATTTTGACACGAGTGGGCTTTTCGTGATTGTCCAATTCTCGTAAGACAGAAAGTTTTTCAACAATGACACGCTGTTCTTCTACTGTAAGTCGTTTGAAGTATTTGGTCTCATTGGGAGGCTTGTTGTCCATCAGTTTGTTAAACTGTTTGAAATTAAGCTCGCGTTCTTGTCGGTCAAACTTCTTTTTGTTGCGCTCATGTTTCTCCGACAGTTCCGTGTGCTTCTTGATGAATTCTTTGAACAAGGAAGAGTCCTTGTATTCTTCTGACAATTCTATTCCGACCTCTTTCAACTTCTTCATCAGCTCGGCATCTTTAGAAGGGTCAATCATTGGTTCCGACCCAAAAATGTTTGAATCGTCTGAATCATAGTCTTCCTCATCCTCTTCTTCCGTCTCGTCTTCGGTTTCCTCTTCCTCTTCCTCTTCTTCTTCGTCTTCGGTCTCGTCTTCGGTCTCGTCTCTTCCTTGAATCGTAAAAGTAATGTTCACATGGATAGGGTCGGACGATTCAGACTCCGAATAAGATGATTCCGAGTCCGATGATTCCGAATCTGACAAATCATCTACCTTCTTCTTCATGTATTTGGATGGAAACAGTTGACTCAACATCCGTGTGTATTCTTTGGGGTTAACCTCTCCATTAGAACCAGACCGGAGATTGTACTTATGAGGCATTGCTATGTTTATATCCATCATATTTCTAAATCAATTTTAGAATGACTCTCCCTTTATCACTCATTTCTGGTAATTTCAGTAATACTGAACTAAATTGATTTGAATAAATGTTGTGTTAATGTATACAGAATGGCTATCGTTACGGATTCTAAAATCATAGGGGTACAGTTCAGCATCATGTCCCCTAGTGATATCCGCAAAAGTTCCGTAGCAGAAATCACCAGTAGGGATACTTTTGTTGGTGGGAAAGCGGTTGTAGGAGGAATGTTTGATACACGCATGGGACCCATTGAACCTGGAGTCTTGTGTCCTACGGATGGATTGGACCACATTCAATGCCCTGGATATTTTGGACACATTGAATTAGCTAAACCGGTCTTTTATATGCAATATCTAGACAGTGTCATTGGTATCATTCGGTGCATTTGTATCAAATGTAGCAAACTTTTGATTGACAAGAACAAACACAAGCATTTATTGTCCTTGTCCAACGAACGCAGATGGAAACAGGTTCAGGCATTGTGCAACAAGGTGGAGTGTTGCGGCGAAGCTAGTGAGACGGGTTGTGGGTGCAAACAGCCTGACAAGTATAAGCTGGATGGATTTGCGACTGTGCTTGCGGAATGGAAGAAGGGGTCCTCGGTGACTCTCAAGGTGACACCGGAAATGTTCATCAAGATTTTCCGGCGCATTACCAACGAAGACATTCATTTCTTGGGATTCAGTCCAACCTGGTCTCGTCCAGAATGGATGATTTGTCAAGTGCTCGCCATTCCTCCTCCTGCAGTGCGACCCTCGGTACGGTTTGATGCTTCCAAAAGCAGCGAAGATGATTTAACCTACATTACGGTTCAGATTGAAAAGGCCAACCGGACCCTTCGTGAGCGCATTGCGGCTGGTGCTCCCACCGCCAACATTGATGATTACCACAGTGTCCTCCAGTATTTCGTAGCGACGTTGGTAGACAACAAAATCCCCAACGCTAAACCAGCCGCCCAGCGGTCCGGGCGACCTTTCAAGACCATCAAGGACCGGTTGAATGGAAAGACGGGGCGTGTCCGCGGAAACCTCATGGGAAAACGTGTGGATTTTAGCGCACGTTCCGTCATTACACCTGACCCTAATTTGTCCATTCAAGAATTGGGTGTTCCTTTGAAAATTGCCATGAACATTACTCGTCCCGTCGTCGTCAATCGCAGAAACATTGCTATTCTTACCAAGTTGTTGAAAAATGGCCCTGACGTTTACCCGGGTGCCAAACTCTTAGAACGAAAGGTCAACGGTCAATTTGTCAACATTTCTCTGAAATATGCAGACCGTGAATCCCTTCAGCTATACGAAGGAGACATTCTTCATCGGCACATGTTGGATGGGGACGGTGTTCTGTTCAACCGTCAGCCGACTCTTCACCGCATGAGCATGATGTGTCATTTGGTGCGTGTCATGTTTCAAGGCAATACGTTTCGCATGAATGTTGGTTGTACTAAGCCCTACAATGCCGATTTTGATGGTGATGAAATGAACATGCATATGCCTCAATCCTCACCTGCAGAGGTGGAACTGAAGACCTTGGCCGCCGTTCCCTTTCAAATCATCAGCCCGGCAGCCAACCAATCCATTGTGGGTGTGTTTCAGGATTCGCTGCTCGGAACGTTTCAGTTTACTCAGGGACATGTGGAATTTGACCCGTTGACTGCCATGAATCTTGCCGTTGGACTCAAGAAAGTGGATGCTTCTATTTTCAAACAGGCTTCCATCAAGAATTTTGACTTGTTGACACAAATTCTTCCTCCCATTTCCAGTTTCCAAAAAAATAAAATGTTCAAGGATGAGGAAGACGTCAAAACGTCCAACAATGTGGTTCAAATCGTAAACGGAAAGTATTTACGTGGCCGAATTGACAAGGGTGTGTTGGCGTCTACATCCAAGGGACTTCTTCAGCGTCTCTACAATGATTACGACCCTTACACTTCGGCAACGTTCATTGATGAATTGCAGTATATCATCAATGCCTACATGAAACGTGTCTCTTACAGTGTCGGTGTCAGTGATTTAATTGTCAACGAAGAAGTGCGCGGAAAAATCAAAGATGCCATGCGAACGAAAAAGGACGAAGTGCTTCGGCTCATTCAGCGGACGCACATGGACATGTTTGAAAACAACAGCGGAACGACGAATGTGGATGAGTTAGAGCTTCAAATCAATTCGTTGCTCAACGAAGCCAACAGTGATGCAGGCAAACAGGCCAAGAAAGGATTGGACGTATCCAACCGATTCAACATCATGGTGAATGCCGGTTCCAAAGGTTCCGACATTAACGTGAACCAGATGGTTGCCTGCCTTGGTCAGCAGCAAATTGAGGGAAAGCGTATTCCTTATGGATTTGACCAGCGCACACTTCCTCATTTCTCCAAATACGATGACTCGCCGGAGGCACGCGGATTCATTGACTCTTCGTTCATTGAAGGATTGACACCAACAGAGGTCTTCTTCCACGCTATGGGCGGTCGTATTGGTCTTATTGACACGGCCGTCAAGACATCTACGACCGGATACATTCAGCGTAGGTTAGTCAAATCCATGGAAGACGATGTAAGCATGTATGATGGAACAGTTCGCAACAACAAGAACAAAATCATTCAGTTTTCCTACGGTGACGACAATATGGATTCATGCAAGATTGAATTTCAGAACATTCCTCTTCCGGAAATGAAGACGGAACAAGTCTACAATCACTATTACATGGATTATGAAATTGGACTCTTTACGGAAGAAGTCTCTCGGCGGATAAAGACCCAGCACACGGCCTGTGTTGCCAAGAGCAAACTCTGGACCGATTTCATGTTGGATGCCAGGGACATGTTGATTCACAATATCTTTGACCGTCGTTCTGAGACCAAACTTCAGTCTCCAGTAGGATTCACTTACCTTGTTGCCAACATAGAACATCAGTTGAATCTAAACAAGCAAATCAAGGTGGATTTCACTCCCTTGGAAGCCTATGAGTTGCTAGATGAATACTACAGTCAGTTGGACCTCCTGGGTGCTTATAAACCCACTTATTTGTTCAAGATTATGTATTACTATTTCCTTTCGCCAAAAGAGTTGCTGTTGGTCAAACATTTCACCAAGTCCAGTATGTCCCTCCTGCTAGAGCAAATTGTGCTTCAATACAAGAGAGCCATCATCAATCCAGGTGAAACCGTGGGCATCATTTCCGCTCAGTCCATTGGTGAACCTACGACTCAGATGACGTTGAACACATTCCATTTTGCCGGTGTTGCCAGTAAGTCCAATGTTACTCGCGGTGTTCCTCGTATTGAAGAGATTCTTTCGTTGACGCAGTATCCTCGGAAGCCTTCCGTGACCGTATACTTGACGCCCATTGAAGAACAGGACAAGTCCATGGTCATTCTCTACAAGAGTATGATTGTTCATACCAAGCTACAGGACATTGTAGAAAAGGTAGACATTTGTTATGACCCCTCCAATACTGTGAATGAATACGACCGCGGATTCATTCGCGACACCCAAGACATTCAGGGATTGATTGAAGATTGTGGTACTCGCACTACCAAGAGCGACCCTTCTCCCTGGGTCATTCGTGTCAAGCTGAACCAGGAAGAAATGTTGAACAAAAAGATAACCATGGATGATGTAAATTTTGCTATCAAGTTGAACCCCTATTTTGGAACCATGGAGTGCATGTATTCGGACTACAATGCGGAACAGCTTGTCTTTCGTATCACGGTGGACATGAAAAAGGTCATGGAGTCCAAATCAGCCTTCATGGAATCTGACAGCATTTACAAATTGAAGGAAATTCAAATGAAGCTTCTTCATGTCGTCATTCGCGGTGTCAAGAACATTCAAAACGCAAACATCCGAACCATCAAAAATTACATGGTCAAGGAATCTAGCAATTACGTTCCCAAGGACATTTGGGTCCTGGATACCATTGGAACCAACCTCTTGGAATGTTTGGCCTTGAACTACATTGATTCTACCCGAACGTATAGCAATGACATCAAAGAGATGTATGACGTG
>Ga0078894_10000679_pt1 | contig 24245 bp, 26 predicted proteins | sample LauGreSu1BDMLBSD_2_FD_67506 | JGI IMG/M metagenome (GOLD analysis project Ga0078894, IMG submission 67506) | Freshwater lake microbial communities from Lake Michigan, USA - Su13.BD.MLB.SD (version 4) (version 4) | ecosystem: Environmental > Aquatic > Freshwater > Lake | place: Lake Michigan... | reverse complement strand
CGGCTCGATCCGCGTGTGCTGGCGCTGTCGCAGCAGCTGCTGCCCCTGGCCCTGCGCCACGGGGGCGCCATCACGGCGCGGCAGGTGGTGGGCGGCGAGCGATTGGTGGCGGCCATGCAGGCCTTCCAGAGCGGTCAGAGCCGGCTGCTGCTGGCCTTCCGCCACCCCAGCGTCAGCGACCCGCTCTGCCTGGCGGCCCTGCTCTGGCTGGATCTGCCGCGCCTGGCCCGGCGCCAGGGGGTGCGGCTGCGGCCCCGCCCCCACGCCCACTTCCTCTACGACCGGGGCATTCCCCTCTGGGCCGGAGCGCCGGTGGGCTGGCTGCTGCCGCGGCTGGGGGGCAGCTCGATTCAGCGCGGCAAGCTCGACAGCGCAGGTCTGCGGTCGGCCCGGGCGCTGCTGCTGGAGGGCCGCTTCCCCTTCGCGGCGGCGCCGGAGGGGGCCACCAACGGCCACAACGAACTGGTGAGCGCCCTGGAGCCCGGGGTGGCCCAACTCGCCTTCTGGACCGCCGACGACCTGCGCAAGGCCGGTCGCTCCGAGGCGATGACGGTGCTGCCGATCGGCGTGCAATACAGCTGGAGCCGGCCGATCTGGGGGGAGCTGGAGGCGCTGCTGGGGCGGCTGGAGCGACAGGCGGGGCTTCCGCCCGCCCCGGCGGAAGCCGGGTTCCAGGCGGCTCGCTCCGCCACGGCCGCGGATCCGGCCCATCTCTACCCGCGCCTGCTGGCCCTGGCCGAGCGGATGCTGGCGCTGATGGAGCGCTTCTACCGCGACTCGTACCAGAAGGATCTGCCCGATCTCGACCAGCCAGCCGACCCGAACGAGCGGCTGGCGCTGCGCCTGCAGCGGCTGCTGAACGCAGCCCTGGAGGTGGTGGAGACCTCCTTCGGGCTGCGAGCCAACGGCGATCTCACCAGCCGCTGCCGCCGCCTCGAACAGGCCGGTTGGGACCGCCTCTACCCCGCGGGAGCGGAGGCCAACGGCCGCTGCCCCCTGCAGCGGGGCCTGGCCGATCGGCTAGCGGAGGAGACGGAGCGACGCCTGTGGCACATGCGCGTGGTGGAGAGCTTCGTGGCGGTGAGCGGCCGCTACGTGAAGGAGGCACCCAGCCCGGAGCGCTTCGCCGACACCTTGATGCTGCTGTGGGACACCCAGTGCCGGCTGCTCGGGAGCGACCCGGGCCGCCGCCCCCAACTCGGGCCCCGGCGGGTGCAGCTCTCGATCGGCGAACCGATCGCGGTGGCCGATCGCCTGGATGCCTACCGAAGCGACCGCCGGGCTGCGGTGGCCGCCCTCACCGCCGATCTGCAACAGGCCCTGGAGGCGCTGATCGTGCCCTCCGCCTGAACCACCCCGCTGCGCCGTCGCCCTCAGCCGCTGGCTTGCAGGCGGGCCACGTAGTCCTCGAGGCGGCCGGCGTTGATCCAGCCGGTGGCGATGGTCTTGCTGTGCTCGTGGCTGACGCGGCCGCGGTGGATGTGAGACAGGCCGGCGGGGAAGATCGCCAGCTTGCCCTTCTCCGCCTCCACGTGGTGGTCCTGCCAGTGGAACTCGGTGCCCCCCTCCGGCAGGCTGTTGGCATAGAGGATCCACGCCAGCACGCGGCGTTGCGGTTCGGTGGCGTCGGGATCCAGGCTCCAGTCGCAGTGCCAGCGGCGGAAGCCTTCACCCGGGGCGTAGCGCTGCAGGTTGAAGAGCGGGCAGACGAACAGGGATCGCTCCGGGCAGCAGTCAAGGAAGAGGGGCCGCTCCGCCAACCAGCGCTTCAGACCCACCGATACCCCGCGCAGGATGGCGTCCGCCAGGGCGTGGGCCTCCGGATCGCTGCGGTCGAGCCACACCAGGGAGATGTCGGTCGACACCTTGCCGGGGAGGGCGTCATCACCGCCCGCATCACCGCCCACGCCGCTACCGGCGCCAGAAACCTCCCCAAAAGCGACACCAGGGCGCTGCAGGTCGGGGCGGCGATCAAAGAAGGTCATCACCGCGTCGGCAAGGGCCAGGTAGCCGCTGTCGTGGTACTCACCGATCAGCCGCATGGGGCGGGGCTCTGCACGCCACCCCAGGGTGCCAGAGCCGGCTTCAGGACCCGAGCCAAGGGGTGGGGGCCCTACACCTGCCAGGGCAGGGCGAACAGCCCCCCATGGGGCTGCCACCCTTCAGCAGCCACCACCCGCTCCGCCAGGCCGACCCGCTGCAGGGCCTCGGCCACCCGCTCGGGCGTGGGGTCGCCGGAGAGGGCGTCAAGCGGCAATGCCAGCGCCTGGGGCTCGGCCGGATCGGCCATCAGCCGCAGGTTGAGATCCTCCAGGTCGCGCGAGAAGAACAGCCGCCGCATGCGGCCGGTGAGCACCGGTCCGAGGCTGGCGGCAAAGCTCTCCAGGGAAGGCGAATCAGCGCCGCAGCCGCAGTTGAGCGCCAACCAGATCAGCAACTTGGCCCAGCTCTCCACGGTCCAGAGCGGCCCGAAGCTCTCGCGGTGCTGGCGCACCAGCTCACCGATGGCGAAGTCCACCAAGGCGGCCTGCAGGGCCTGCGGGACGGGGTCAGGGGCGTCGGGCACGGGGACGGACGGGCACGAGGAGGGGAGGGCCGCAGGGCTCCAGCCTGCCGCAGCCCCGGGCTCAGCCTGGCGGGGCGCTAGCGGCGGCACAAAGCGCCCACCGATGGGCAGACTGCAAGGGCAACGTCCGTGGAGACGCCCCGATGGCCCTGGATCTGAACGACCCGGAGCTCGAGTTCGCCGATCTCGTCACCGCTTACCAGAGCTGGGTGATGGCCGTGATCAACGACGAGAAGCTCGGTGGGGACAAGCTGCTCACCGACGACATCACCGACGACGCGCTCAATGCCATGCGCTTCCTGCCGGATGTGGTGACCAGCGCGATCGAAACCACCCTGGCGCGCGTCTACGACGTCGACCCCGACGAGCTGTCGGAGCTGCTCTACCCCGAGGGCTGAGGGGGGCCGGGATCGGCCGCCGCCCTCACTCCCAGGGCGGCGGCGAATGCAAGGCGATCCGCTCCCCGCTGTGTGGATGCGAAAACACCAGGCCGCAGGCGTGCAGCTGCAGCCGCGGGGCCTGGGCGCGGCTGCGGGCATGGCCGTAGAGGGGGTCGCCGAGGATCGGGTGGCCCAGCCAGGCCAGATGCACCCGCAACTGGTGGGAGCGGCCGGTGCGGGGGCGCAGCGCCAGGTGCGTGGTGGCCCCGTCACTGGCAAGGCGCCGCCAGAGGGTGCGGCTGGGGCGCCCCTGGGGATGCACGCGGTGCTGGGGCGGCTGGCGGCGGGCGCGGGCCAGCGGCGCCTCGATCCGGCCCCACAGTCCGGCGGGCTGGCCCCACACGTCAGCGCGGTAGGTCTTGCGCACCCGTCGCTCGGCGAAGGCCCGCGACAGGGAGCGGTGGGCGTCGGCGTCCCGGGCCAGCAGCAGCAGGCCGGAGGTGTCGCGATCGAGGCGATGCACCAGGCGCAACTCCCCCCAGGCGGCCCGCAGCCGCCCCGGCACCGCATCCTGCAGATCCGGGCCCAGACCGCTCTGGCTGAGGAGGCCACTGGGCTTGTCCACCACCATCAGCCAGGGATCCGCATAGACGACCCGCATGGGGACCACGATCCAGGATCAGCCAGCCGCCGTCAAGACGAGGCGAAGCCGGGCCCACCCAAACCCAGGCCTCGCAGATCTCACAGGGAGAGGAGGAGATCCATCGAGAGGGCTTTAGCTTGACCGCAGCGTTAAGCCCCTGAGCCAGCATGTCAACGAGAAAATTGGGGCAGATCAAGGAACTGCTGGCCTTGACCTTCCTCGGAGCACTATCCAGCGCCAGCGCCTATTTATTGCTGAAAGACGCCTCCCAAGGCTTCATCGACAAAAACGGGAACCCGATTATTGATGCCTATTATAATTTTGCGAATCTTAGCCATCATCCGCTAAACATACTGGCCCTTTTTGTGGTTCCAGCGCTATGGCTGCTGGCCTTGCTCACCAGCAAGCGAATCCCCCGCATTGTCCTGGATTTCTTCGGGGGATTTTTTGTGTTCCGGATGGTGATTGGCCTGGTCTTTGTCAATGCACTTCTGTTTGTTCCGGCCGCCAGCCCACGCCTGCTACTGGGTCAGATTCTGGTTTTTATCCCATTTTTCTCCATGGCCTGGGGATGGCTCCTTTGGCGTATTGACTGCTGGGGCAACGGTCCCGCCGGCCAAACCATCACCATCGCGGAGGCAAAGGAGCCGATCACATCGTTTGACTATTACCACGCCTCCATTAATTCCGTGGTCAACCAAGGCAAATCAAGCTTCAGCGGTGTGACGCGGCTGGGTCGCTCGCTCTGCTTGGTGCACAATCTGATGCTGATCAACCTGCTGGGGCTAGCCCTGGCCAGGGCCTATGGGCTTCTGCAGAAGATGCTTTGAAGAGAAGTTCTGAAACTTGCTTCTCCCAGAGGGTGGGAAGTGGCACGCGCCTCAGCCCAATCGCTCGCCGCCGCTGGATTGATCCAATGCCTGCTGGTAGCTGAGGTGTTCGTCTTTGGCGAGATCGATGCCGAGATGGCCGAATTTGGAGGCGAGCAGAAGCCGCCAAGGCGTCTTCTTGAGGGATTGAAAGGTGCCGATTGCGATCTGACGTAACGCATCACATTCAGCTTGCCACTGACTGGAGTACGCCGCCAAGCCTTCGTCCAGAGAATGGCGGTGATCGGCAAGACATTGAGCCAGAACCGTGGCTCCTTGCATGGCGGCATTGACGCCTTGGCCCACCGGAGGAACAGGGGCACCGGCATCGCCAAGCAGAGCGACGCGGTCGATCACCAAGGAGGAGCAGCGTTTTGATTTGCCCGTGGGGAGGCATTCCCGCTGGCTGAAGCCTGCCACCATCTCATCAGAGGCGAAATGACGCAACAGCGGGTGAGCCCGATCCAAGAGATCGGCCGCATCAGCAAAGGATGCAAACGACGTGGCAGCCTGGAAGCCAACCTGGCAAAACCAAAGGGGATCGGCTGGACCGTTGGGACCCTTGATGGCCCCCGCCACCACGAGCACGGGCTGGGTAGCGAACAAGTAGAGATAGTGAGGATCAAGTTCTTCGAGATTCTGATCGAGATGCAGCATCGTCGAGTGGTTGCCCAGGTCGGTTGATTCGACGCGGAAATCGGGCTGCTGCTCGCTCAATGCACGCCGAAGGGCACTACCACCGCCATCGCAGCCCACGGCCAAATCAAAGCACCGCATCTCGCGTTGATTTGTGCCGAGCCAGGTCAGTTCCAGTTCAGCGTTGCAGGCATTGACAAGCTGGGCCTCCACGCCGAAGTGGAGGTTCACAACATCGGCATAACGATCGATCAAGTGAGCCTGAAGGGAACGGCAGATATCGCCGCGGCTGCCGGTCCATCCGCGACTCTCATACGGCTCCAGTCCATACCCAACGCCCAAACGATGGAGCCAGGGGGCAGGCGCCGTCTTGATGCCCTTGAAGGGGATCAGCTCCCCATCAAACCGGTCCGCAATGCCGATTTGTAGCGCAGCATTCAGGCCGTGACCAGTGATATCAATCGTATAGCTACGGCTGGGGTTATAGGTGGCGGCAAGAAAGTGGTCTTCGCCACGCTCAAAGAGATCAATTACGTAGCCACCCTCACGAGCCAAGGCGCAGGCGAGGGTAAGTCCAGCAGGCCCAGCACCGACAATGGCGATCTTCAAGGGGGAATCCTGGTATGAGAGATGAGTGATGGGAGACGGGGGCGGCCCACGAGTGCCGATGGCACACCATCCTGTATGGGCAGTGCCCAGTTTTCAGTGTAGGGGTCAGCAGGCTGCTCAGGCTCAACCCGCTGAATCATTCTCGAGGCAGCTGGATCCAGCGCCGACCCACGGCGCGCTGACTCCAGGCATTTAGGACTGGTCAATGAAGACCTCCCCCTGGGAAGCAGAAATCATCCAACCCATTTCCAGTGGAGGCAATGGCACGGGAAAAGCCAAGCCCATGAGGACGCAATGCTCCACATAAGGCCTATACTGAGTTCGAACCCTATCTCTCTCCTGCAGGGCGATGATTTCAGAGGCCGAAGCTGTTCAGCAAAAGGCGCCCACCTCAATTCTGAAATCCATGCTCACGTAAAAGCCTTTGGCAAAGCCGTTCAAATCCCTCGGGACTTAGTGACTTAATTACTGGAAGAAGTGCTGTCTCCTCAGCTTCAAATCGACTCTCCGCTTCTTCGACAGACTCAGTAGACTTTGCAGGCTTGACATCCCCGGAGTTTGCCTTGAACGTACTTTGGACGCCTTTAAAGAGTGACGCCACATTGATACTTTCTATATCTTCATGCTGCCCCTTCTCGGCAAGCCTCCAAACGCCGCGAATAGATGAGTCAATGCGACCAGAATGGACTAGATACATGCGAGCCCAAGCAATCTGATTGCGAACCTTTGACTGCCCATTCTTGTTTGTCTGCTCAAGCAGCTCCTCGGATAGGTCTTCGCGCTCTATCACTGCGTCAGTCACTTCAGCCGCAGTGGCCGATCCACCCATCTGCCTGAGCACGTGGAGAATCGGAAGGATGTAGCGAGTGAACTGGGGTCCTTTTGCCATGGCCCAATCTTAGTTCTTTCTAACGATTATTGGATGGTTTCCGAGAACCACCATGCCACCTCTTGCCTCTTCCGCGAACCACCGCCGCATGCTCGGCCAAATTCCTTCCGCCGCAGCCGCTTTCGGAAAATCCTGTCCATAGTGAGCGGTGGTTATCGGACCCGGTATCCACCTGTTGGGATTGCCACGAGAGGTCGGCTGGGCTGATGACGCCCATCGGCCCGCGCTTGAGCCCATGCGTGTAGAACACCGTGGAGCTGTGATCAGAGCGGCCCACTGCGGGGCACACCAGCTTCGAACCAGCGACATGCTGTGTGTACGGGAGCAAGTGTTGGCCAAGATCCATTGCGGTGCAGTGGCTTACGAAAACGCATGCGAGTCATGCGTGAAGTTTGCGTGGAATTTCATAGCTCAGCGGCCCTAGCTGGCCTGTTGTTCGAGCGAGCGGATGGCATCGAGCACTGCCGGCAGGGCCTCCTGGCAGATCAGCAGCACCTGCTCGGCGTCCAGATCGAAGTACTGGTGAGCGATCACATCGCGGAAACCCATGGCTCCCTTCCAGTCGATGTCGGGGAAACTGGCAGCCAGCAGGCCAGGCTCAAGCTTCTCCAGCCGCTTGAGCGCCTCACCCGCCGCGAGGAACTGCATGCAGATGACATCGAGCAGGTCCTGGCCTTCTTCGCCGTCCAGTAGCGCCGGATCGGCGAGCAGGGGCGCAGCCTTGCGCTCGATCCGCTCCAGCGCCTGGCGTAAGGGCGTCAGCAGCAGAAGCCGATCACCGCTCATGCGCTGATGCCGTCCCGGAGAATGGCCTGGCGCAAGGCGGGGTTCATGCGCTCCCGCAGCCGCACCAGATCGACAGGGCGCTGCAGCAACTCCTCCAGCTCCTGCTTGAGGTGCACGGTGGCGTATGGGGTGAGGGGATCAAGCTCGACCCACACGTCCACATCGCTGGTGGCCGTCGCCTCGTTGCGGGCGATGGAGCCGAACAGGCCGATCCGCTGGAGCTGGTAGCGCTGCCGCCAGGCACCCCGACGTTCCCGCAGCAGGGGAAGCACCTGCTCACAGCGGAGCACAGGCTGGGCAGCGGAGCTGGTCATGGCGCCAGGTTCGGGCGGGTGAGCTGCAACCGATCAAGCGATGCGCGATGCCGGATTCGAACCAGCGACCAGCTGTGTGTAAGACAGCTGCTCTACCGCTGAGCTAATCGCGCTTGGCGCCATTCTGCCTCCTAACGTCCCGCCAGCCGCAACAAGCCGGGCCGATGGCCAGCGGCCGCGCCCACGATCGCGCCACCACCTGGCTGGCCCTGCCCTTCGGGCTGCTGTGCTGGCCCTGGTTGGGGCTGCCGGGGCTGGTGGTGGGCGCCGCCGGCTTCCTGGTGGGCGGCCTCTGGCTCTCGCCCGATCTCGACACCCGCTCCCGCGCCACCCGCCGCTGGGGGCCGCTGGCGCTGCTGTGGTGGCCCTACCGGCGGGTGCTCAGCCATCGCTCCGCCTTCTCGCACACGCCCCTGCTGGGCAGCGCCGGCCGCTTGCTGTATCTGGCCCTGGCCGTGGCGGGGCTCAGCCAGCTGCTGCAGCCCCTGGGCACCCCGTCGGCGGCGCGGCTGGTGGCGGCGCTGCAGGAGCTGTGGCGGGAGCAACGGGCCCCGCTGGTCACGGCGCTGGTGGGGCTGGAAGCCAGCAGCTGGCTGCACCTGATCCAGGACGGCGACCCCTGGCCGCGGCTGCCGCGGCCGTTGCGGCGGCTCCGGCAGCAACGGCCGCGGTCGAACAGGAACCGTGGGTGGCGAAGCACCGGCCGCAAGTAGTGCCACGTATCTACAGCGACGACAACCCTTTCTGGCCTCCTGGTCATGCCTGCCGCCCACACCGTCCGTGATCGAGGCCTGCCGTGACGGCGAGCGCTGGTGAGCCCGTGATCTATCTCGACACCTCCGTCGTGGTGGCCCTGCTGACGCCGGAGGAGAACAGCGAGATCGCCCTGCGCTGGTGCGAGGGCTGCCGGGCCCCGTGATCAGCAGCGACTGGCTGATCCCCGAAACCCACAGCGCCCTCGCAATCAAACAGCGCGTTCACGGCCTGCCGAGCGAGTCCTGCGCGGCGGCAGCGGAGCCATTCGATTCCGGCAGGCGGGGGATGCCCTGCACCCGGCCGCGCAGATCCTGGGTCTCCGCTCCGCGCTGCCCTAACCGTGGCGCCCCCCGTCCCCAGCAGGATGGGGCCAAAGCCGCTCGCCGCCATGCCGCCCCCAGCCCCCAGCGCCGCCGGGCAGCCCGCGCCCCTCGCCGCCCTGGCCGAGCTGATCGCCGTCGTCGACCGCCTGCGCGACCCCGACGGCGGCTGCCCCTGGGACCTGGAGCAGACCCACGCCTCCCTGATCCCCTACGTGCTGGAGGAGGCCCACGAACTGGCCGACGCGATCCGCCACGGCGACGACCGCCATCTGCAGGAGGAACTGGGCGATCTGCTGCTGCAGGTGCTGCTGCACGCCCGCATCGCCGCCGAAGCGGGGCGCTTCGATCTGGAGGCGGTGGCCCGGGGGCTGGGGGCCAAGCTCGTCCGCCGCCATCCGCATGTGTTCGGCGATGCCGAGGCGGCCGACAGTGCTGCGGTGCGGGTCCACTGGGAGAGGATCAAAGAGCAGGAGCGGGCGGCCCAAGTTGCGGGCGCCTCCGCAAGCCCCCTCAGCGACCGCCTGGCCGGCAAGGTGCGCGGCCAACCCTCCCTGGCTGGGGCGATGGCAATCTCGCGCAAGGCCGCCGCCGCCGGCTTCGAATGGGACGACCTGGCGGGGGTGTGGGGCAAGGTCCACGAGGAGCTCGACGAGCTCATGGAGGCGGTGGCCAGCGGCGACCGCGCCCACGCCCAGGAGGAGCTGGGCGATGTGCTCTTCACCCTGGTGAATGTGGCGCGCTGGTGCGATCTCGATCCCGAGGAGGGTCTGGCGGGCACCAATCGGCGCTTTCTGGAGCGCTTCGGCCGCGTCGAGGCGGCGTTGGGGGGCGATCTGACGGGCCGCAGCCTCGCGGAGCTGGAAGCGCTCTGGCGCCAGGCGAAGGCCGCGATCCGGGCCGAGGCGCAGAGAGCCTGAAGCCCCTCAATCCCCCGCCGGCCGGCGTCCCTGGCGACGCTCCGCCTTGAGGGTGCCGCGCTGTCGCTTGGCCTCCAGGCGACGGGTCTGCGACGCCCGCGTCGGCCGGGTGGGGCGCCGCGGTGGCGGCGGCGGCGCGATCGCCCGCGCCAGCAGATCCACCAGGCGACGGCGGGCAGCCTGGCGGTTGCGCCACTGGGAGCGCTCCTCGGCCGCCACCAACACCAGCTCCCCTCCCACCAACCGCCCCTGCAGCCGCGCCAGCGCCCGCTGCCGCAGCGGCTCCGGCAGCGACGGGCTGGCGGCCAGATCAAACCGCAGCTCCACCCGCGAATCGGCGGTGTTCACCCCCTGGCCACCGGGGCCGCCGGAGCGGGAGAAGCGCCAGCGCAGTTCCGCCGCCGGGATCGACAGGCCCGGGGGGATCGATAGGTCCTCGCCGCTCACAACGGCGTCACCCTGCCGCTGGCGATATCGGCCACGGCGGCGGCGATGCGCAAGCGCCCGGCGGCCTGGGCATCGGCCAGCAGGGGGCTGCGGCGGGGCAGGGCCAGGGCCGTGGCGCGGGCGTTGGCGGCCACCGCCGCCGCCAACGCCGGGGACCCGGGCAGGGGCTCAAGGGCCGCGCGGATCGGCGCCACCAGCTCCTCCAGCAACGGCGTCAGCGGGTCACGGCGCAGGGCGGCCGTCACGGCCCCGCAGCCGCCGTGGCCGAGCACCAGGATCAGGGGCACCTGCAGCTCCGCCACCGCGTACTCCAGCGAGGCAATGCCGGCGTCGAAGGGGGTATTGCCGGCGCAGCGCACCTCGAACAGCTCTCCGGAGCCCGTAGCGAAGAGCCAATCGGGCGCCACCCGCGAATCGGCGCAGCCCAGCACCGCCGCCCAGGGCCGCTGCCCCTCCGCCAGGGCGCCCGGGCGCACCTGACAGTGCAGGGCGCCATGTTCCTGCAGCAGCCGCGCCCGCTCCAGGGGATCGCCGCTGGCGGCGACCTCCTGCCAGACCGCGGCGAAGGCGGCGTTGCGGCGGAGCAGCTCCGCCAGCGGATCGCCCAACGGCCGGCAGATCTCCAGGCGGTGCCGCAGGCGAGCGGCGGGATCCTCGCCGCTCGGATCAAGCGCTGGGGTGGCGGCAACGACGGCGGGGCCCAGCCCGCCGGCCAGGCCGAGGGCCGCCGCCAGCCGCACGGCTCCGGCCAGAAGGAATCGGCGGGGCAGTGACATGGGGCAGTGACAGGAGGTCCTGCCTGCGGTTTAGCTGGAAGGGAGAACGCCGCCCGCAACCCGATGCCCACCCCCACAACCGCCGCCGCCCCCGGCTGGATCGATGAGGAACACCAGGGCGTGCGCTACGGCCTGGCCGGACGGGTGCTGGAGGAGCGGGCCAGCCCGTTCCAGCGGGTCACAATCATCGAAAGCGATCGCTACGGCAAGGGCCTGCTGCTCGACGGCTGCTGGATGACCGCCGAACGGCAGGAGCGGCACTACCACGAATCGCTCGTGCATCCGGCCCTCTGCGGCGCCGCGGCGATCGAGCGGGTACTGGTGATCGGCGGCGGCGACGGCGGCACCGCCCGCGAATGCCTGCGTCACCCCGGCGTAGCCCACCTCGATCTGGTGGAGATCGACGGCCTGGTGGTGGAGTGGAGCCAGAAGCACCTGCCCTCGATCGGCGGCGACGCCTGGAGCGACCCGCGCCTGCAGCTCACCGTCGGCGATGGCATCGCCTGGGTGGCCGAGGCGCCAGAGGCCAGCTACGACGTGGTGATCGTCGACGGCTCCGACCCCGCCGGCCCGGCCGAGGGGCTGTTCAACCGCGCCTTCTTCGAGCACTGCCGCCGCATCCTGCGGCCCGGCGGCGTCTTCGCCACCCAGAGCGAATCACCGGAGGCCTTCCGCCAGGTGCACATCGCAATGGTGCAGCTGTTGCGGGAGGTATTCGGCCACGCCGATCCGCTCTACGGCTGGGTGCCGATGTACCCCAGCGGCTGGTGGAGCTGGACCTTCGCCGCCGTCGATGGCCCCCGCTACCGCGAGCCGCAGCCGCAGCGCGCCAGCGCCGTCGCCGCCGGCTGCGAGATCTGGTCGCCCCGCTGGCAACGCGGCGGTTTCGATGCCATGCCCGCCTTCATTGAGCGCGCCCTCCGCTGATGAACCCTCCCCATCCCCTCCCCCGATGACCCCCCATCCCCCGGCTGCCGACCACGACTCCGAGCCCCTGTTCGACGACGACGGGGCTGTGTTCCTGGGCGGCCGCCGCGATCCGGCCGGCTGTCGCGTGGGCCTCTACGGCGTGCCCTACGACGGCACCACCTCCTTCCGCCCCGGCACCCGCTTCGGTCCGGCGGCAATCCGGGAGGTGAGCGGCGGGCTGGAGAGCTATTGCCCCCAGCTGGACCTCGACCTGGAGGACCTCCCCTTCGCCGACCTGGGGGCGGTGGCCATCCCCTTCGGAGCGCCGGAGCCGGTGGTGGCCGCCGTGCATGAGGCCACCCGTCAGGTGCTGAGCCTGGGTCTGGCGCCCCTGATGCTCGGCGGCGAGCACTCGATCAGCAGCGGCGCGGTGGCGGCGGTGGCGGAGCGGCATCCCGATCTGGTGCTGCTGCAGCTCGATGCCCACGCCGACCTGCGGGAGGACTACCTGGGAACGCGCCACAGCCACGCCTGCGCCATGCGCCGCTGTCTGGAGGTGCTGCCCAGCGGCGTGTTGCGCCAGGCGGCCATCCGCAGCGGCACCCGCGAGGAATTCGACGAACTCCGGTCCAGCGGCCGGCTGGTGGAGCTAGCCAACCTCGCGGCAGACCTGCAGCCCCTGCGCGGTCGCCCCCTTTATCTCACGGTGGATCTCGACTGGTTCGACCCAGCGGTGCTGCCGGGCACGGGCACCCCGGAACCAGGGGGATTTCTCTGGCGCGACTTCGCCGCCCTGGTGGAGGAACTGCGCCACCACCAGCTCGTGGCCGCCGATGTGGTGGAGCTGGCCCCCCAGCTCGACCCCAGCGGCGTGAGCTCCGTGCTGGCCGCCAAGGTGGTGCGCAGCCTGTTGCTGCTCCTGGGGGCGCGCTGAACCGCACCCGACCGGGCGTGGGGGGTCAGTAGCAGCAGGCGCCGCTGGCCCGCTGCTCCCGCAGGCGATCGTGCTGCTGGCCGATCAGCAGGATTGCCAGCGTGGGGTGATTGTGCAGCAGGTTGAGGAAGCGCAACCGATCGAGCCGCAGCACCTCCACCGGCGTCAGGGCTACCGCATCACTGCGGTGCAGGCCCTCTCGCCAGACGATGTCGAGATAGCGGAAGAGCTCGCCCGGGCGGTAGCAGGTTTTTTCCCCCTGCTCGCCACTCAGCTCCACGATGCCGCGGCGCACGCCGTAGATCGCGTTCGCTCTGAAGCCGCGCTGGAAGATCTGGGCGCCCGTGGGCAGGGCAATGGTCTCGCACTCCACCTGGGCGGCCACCAGCTCGATCGGCGTGGCGGGAGTGGGGCTTGTGACCAAGGCCGGACACCTCCAGGTGATGGTGATGTGGAAGAACTTATTAAGTTACTGCTTAGGGAACGGTCCGCGTCCACGGAGTAGTGGCGGATACTCCGTGCGGTCTTCCCCACATCGCCAGGGCCGGGGCCGCGGCCGATCAGGCCTCCTCGCGCTCCATGCCGGCGAGGGTGAGCTGCTCATCGACTTGGGCGAATTCGCCGCCGCTCCAGGGCGCCACCACCGGCAGCTTGGGGGGGCGCGCGGTCCAGTGGTGGCACCACAGCTCGGAGGCCAACTCCGGGTGAATCGGCAACTGGCGCAGCTGGCACCAACCCATCTCCACCCCGCTGGGCGGGGTGCAGTGGCGGCAGCTGCGGCAGCTGGGGCGATTGCCCATCCGACGGTGGAACCAGGGCCGCTCAACGTAATCAGTCCGCAGCCCTATGGCCATGGGGAAATCCGGATCGTCAGCCTTTCTCCCAACTTCGGAACTTCACCTGCAGCTTCGCCCCCCTCCATAGGATCCGGCCACTGCCGCCCCGTACCCCCATGGCCGCCCCCTCCTCCTCCTCGGAACCCCTCGCGCGCACGCCCTTACACGGCGCGGCGCAGGCGGCCGGCGGACGCCTGGTGCCCTTCGCCGGCTGGGAGATGGCGGTGCAGTTCGGCGGGCTGGTGCAGGAGCACCAGGCGGTGCGGGAGCGCTGCGGGGTCTTCGACATCTCCCACATGGGCGTGCTGGAGCTGCGGGGCGAAGGGGTAAAGGATGCGATGCAGGCTCTGGTGCCGAGCGACCTGTTCCGCATCGGCCCGGGCGAGGCCTGTTACACGGTGCTACTCAACGACGCGGGCGGCATTCGCGACGACCTGATCGTTTATGACCGGGGCCGCCGGGGCGCACCCGAAACCGATGAGCTGGTGCTGGTGATCAACGCCGCCTGCGCCGCGGCCGACACCGCCTGGATCCGCAGCCAGCTCGAACCCCGCGGCATCACGGTGCGTGACCGCAAGGGCGATGGCGTGCTGCTCGCCCTGCAGGGACCCGAGGCCCCAGCGCGGCTGGCGGCCCTCAGCGGCGCCGATCTCTCCGGCCTACCCCGCTTCGGCCACCGCGACCTCAGCCTGCGGGGCGGCTCCCTGGAGGGCGCCCCGGTATTCGCCGCCCGCACCGGCTACACGGGCGAAGACGGCTTCGAGCTGCTGCTGGATCGCGAGGCCGGCCTGGCCCTCTGGGAGCAGCTGCTGGCGGAGGGGGTGACCCCCTGCGGCCTCGGCGCCCGCGACACCCTGCGCCTGGAGGCGGCCATGCACCTCTACGGCAACGATATGGACGCCGGCACCACCCCCCTGGAGGCCTCCCTCGGCTGGTTGGTGCACCTGGAGATGCCCGCCGCCTTCGTGGGCCGTGGGGCCCTGGAGCGGCAAAGCGCCGAAGGGGTGGGGCGAAAGCTGGTGGGGCTCAAGCTGCAGGGCCGGGCGATCGCCCGCCACGGCTACCCGGTGCTGCACGACGGGGCGGTGGTGGGGGAGATCACCAGCGGCAGCTGGTCGCCGACGCTGGCGGAGGCCATCGCCCTGGCCTACGTGCCGGCGGGGCTGGCGAAGGTCGGCACGGAACTGGCGGTGGAGATCCGCGGCAAGGCGGAGCCGGCGCGGGTGGTGAAGCGCCCCTTCTACCGGCGGGGCTGAACCGTGGACACGCTGCGCATCAGCGCCATCCGCGCCTGGGGCCACACCGGCTACTTCGACGCCGAGCAGGAGCTGGGCCAGTGGTTCGAGGTCGACCTGGAGATCGCGCTCGACCTCTCCCGCACGGGGGATGACGACGAGCTGGCCCACACCCTCAATTACGCCGCAGTGATCGAGCGAGTGAAGGGACTGGTGGAGGGCAGCCGCTTCCGCACGATCGAACGGCTGAACACCCGCCTCTGCGACGCGGTGCTGGCCTTCCCGCAGGTGCGGGAGGTGCGCTCCACCCTCACGAAGGTGGCGGCACCGATCGCGGGCTTCGACGGCCGCGTCGCCATCGAGATGGTCCGCCGCCGCTCTGACGCTGCCCCCGCGGCCGGATGAGCTCGCCGCCGCCCCAGCAGGCCGCCATCGCCCTCGGCGCCAACCTGGGCGACTGCCGGGTCACTCTGGAGGGAGCCCTGGCGGCGCTGGACGCCAGCCCGGGGGTGCGGCTGCTGGCCCGCTCCCGCTGGTACCGCAGCGCGCCGGTGGGCCCGCCCCAGCCCGACTACCTCAACGGCTGTGCCCTGCTGGCGGTGACGCTGGAGCCCGAAGCCCTGCTGGAGCGCCTGCTGGCGACGGAACGGCGTTTCGGTCGAGTGCGCGGCGAACGCTGGGGCCCCCGCAGTCTCGACCTCGACCTGCTGCTGATGGGCGACCGGCGCCTCAGCACCCCGCGGCTGACGCTGCCCCACCCGCGGCTGCGGGAGCGATCCTTCGTGCTGGTGCCCCTGGCCGAGATCGCGCCGGCCTGGATCGATCCGATCAGCGGCCGCAGCGTGGCGGAACTGGCGGCGGCGCTGCCAGCGGCGCTGAAGGGTGAACAGGCACTGGCGGCGCTGGAGCCGTAGACGCTCACAGACAGTTGAAGGTCATCGCTGAGCGATCCATGCCCCTTGAGTGATCCGTACCGCCGATCACGAGGCTCCGACAGGCGCAGATCGAAACAGAAGACGAGCTGCCGCAAACCCAGGCAATACACCTGTGCCATAGAGAGGTGGCTTGCCGGGTGGCCTGGCTAATCTCATGTCCTTAACATCAGAGACCCGCACCACAGAGTCGGGAGACAACGCGCCGCCCCTGGATCCGTCGGGATGGATCTCCCTGACGGCGGGCCTGCTGGTCATTCTGATCACTTTTTTCACCTCCTACAGCCATGTCGATCTCTTCGGAATCCTGCAGTTTAAGGTCAATCAGCAGATCGGAATTCCTCTCCTCCTTGCCGCCGTGGCGGCGCTTGTTGGCGAGGTTAAACTGGCATCCAACAGTCGACGCGCAGATCAGAGAGCAAGAGTGGAAGAGGCGAGCGCTAGAGAGCGAGAGGCGAACGAAGCTGATCGAGAACGATATCGAGCGTCTCGCCGTTCTCGAATCCAAGCTCGATTCCTTGTTGCTCAGTGCCGATTCCTCCTCGCAGACACCACCCGAAACCGATTGCAGTTGAACGAAGCCCTGGCGCTGGACCTGGAGGATCTCCGCCCGCCGGAGAGATGAGCCAGGCGTGCCGCAGATAGAACAAACGGCCAGCTCGCACCCGTTGCAGCCGGGGCAGCTGCCATGGTTCATGATCGTGCGAAAGCCATCACGCGCCCCCACACCTTTGCGCAGTTACTACAAAGTTTTCGGAACTGCAAGACAGTAAAAACCTGAGATCCCGCTTGCGCTCTGGCGCAGGAGGCCCTGCTGGTGCGGCTGCTGGCCACCGAGGCGCGCTTCGGGCGGGTGGAGCTGCCCCATCCCGGGCTGCACGAGCGGCGTGGGAAACTCACCCCTTGCCCCGATCCGAGCCTTTTCCCATGCGCAGCCACGGTTGCGGCGACCTGCGCGCCGACCACGCCGGCCAGGAGGTGCAGCTCTGCGGCTGGGTCGACCGGCGGCGCGACCACGGCGGCGTGATCTTCATCGACCTGCGCGACCGCAGCGGCACCGTGCAGATCACGGTGGATCCCGACAACGGCGCCGACGCCTTCGCGGTGGCGGAACACCTGCGCCACGAAACCGTGCTGCAGGTGAGCGGCCGGGTGCGGCCGCGCCCCCCCGAATCGCTGAACGAACGACTGGCCACCGGCGCGATCGAGGTGCTGGCCGGCTCCCTGTCGGTGCTCAACGCGGTGAAGGGCAACCTGCCGTTCCCGGTGTCGGTGCACGACGAGGAGAACACCCGCGAGGAGCTGCGCCTGCGCCACCGCTACCTCGATCTGCGGCGCGAGCGGATGAACGGCAACCTGCGGCTGCGGGCCCGCACGATCCGCGCCGCCCGCGGCTTCCTGGAGGAGCAGGGCTTCATCGAGGTGGAAACGCCGGTGCTCACCCGCTCCACCCCCGAGGGCGCGCGCGACTACCTGGTGCCCAGCCGGGTGTGCGGCGGCGAGTGGTTCGCCCTGCCCCAGTCGCCCCAGCTGTTCAAGCAGCTGCTGATGGTGGGCGGCCTGGAGCGCTACTACCAAGTAGCCCGCTGCTTCCGCGACGAAGACCTCAGGGCCGACCGCCAGCCGGAATTCACCCAGCTCGACCTGGAGATGAGCTTCCTAGAGCAGGAGCAGATCCTGGCGCTCAACGAGGGGCTGATCGCGGCGATCTGGAAGGAGGTGAAGGGGATCGAGCTGCCGCGGCCCTTCCCGCGGCTCACCTGGCACGAGGCCATGGCCCGCTACGGCACCGACCGCCCCGACACCCGCTACGGGATGGAGCTGGTGGAGGTCTCCGACCTGGTGGCCGACATGGGCTTCAAGGTTTTTTCAGGCGCGGTGGCGACGGGCGGCTCGGTGAAGGTGCTGCCGGTGCCCGGCGGCAATGAGGCCCTCTCCAACGTGCGCATCAAGCCCGGCGGCGACGTATTCAGCGAGGCGCAGGCGGCCGGCGCCGGCGGCCTGGCGTTCATCCGCGTGCGCGAGGGCGGCGAGATCGACTCGATCGGTGCCATCAAGGACAACCTCTCCGAGGAAAAGAAGGCGGAGCTGCTCGCGCGCACCGGCGCCACCCCCGGCACCCTGCTGCTCTTCGGCGCCGGTGACACGGCCACGGTGAACAAGGCGCTCGATCGGGTGCGCCAGTTCCTGGCCCGCGAGCTGGGCCTGGTGTCGGCGGAGCGCGACAACGACGTCTGGAATTTCCTGTGGGTGGTGGATTTCCCGATGTTCGAGTTCAACGCCGACGAAAACCGCCTCGAAGCGCTGCACCACCCCTTCTGCGCCCCCAACGGCGAAGACCTGGGCAGCGATCCGGCCCGCTGGGCCGACACCCTGCCAACGGCACGGGCCCAGGCCTACGACCTGGTGCTCAACGGCCTGGAGCTGGGCGGCGGCTCGCTGCGCATCCACGATTCCGCCCTGCAGCGCCAGGTGCTGCAGACCATCGGCCTGCCCCTGGAGGAGGCGGAGCGCCAGTTCGGCTTCCTGCTCGAAGCCCTCGACATGGGCGCCCCACCCCACGGCGGCCTCGCCTTCGGCGTCGACCGCATGGTGATGCTGCTGGCGGGCGAGGAGTCGATCCGCGACACCATTGCCTTCCCCAAAACCCAGCAGGCCCGTTGCCTGCTCACCGGCGCCCCCGCCGGCGTGGACGCCAAGCAGCTGCGCGAGCTGCACGTGGCCAGCACCTGGGTGGAGGAGAGCTGAGCCAGGGCTGCGCCGGTCTTCCTCAGCGGCGACCGCGCAGCTGCCCCCCTCAGCGGCGGCGACTGCGCAGCCGACGACTGGCGTGCCAGAGGGCGGGAAGGGCCCCTACCGCCAGGGGAGCGGGCACCGGATTGAGCCGCAGCGAGAGGGAGGGGACGGCGGAATCGCAATCCACCTCGGCGCCGCCGGCATCGCTGCAGAAGAAGGCGGTGGTCGCGAAGCTGGCGTCCGGCAGCACGGTGGGGCTGTAGGTAACCGTGGTGCCGAGGCCAAGGGGGCGGCGCAATTCGAAAGCGAGCGCCAGGAAGTTGCGCTCCCCGAGGCTGAGCTGGGACGGGGCTTCGTAGGAGAGGCTCACGGCGGCGAGGCCAGTGGCGTCTTCGCGGATGGTGAGGCCGGTCTGATCCACGACGAAGGTGTCGGTCACCTCGCCCAGGGGCTGGGTGCCCTGGCCGGGCGCCAGCTGGGGGCAGAACGGGGCGGTGCCGGGGTCACGCAGATCGCACAGCAGGCTGGTGTTGCGGGCATCGAAGCCAAGCACCGCCGGGTCGTAGGTGAAATCAAACTGGAAATTCAATCGGGCCGAAACCGGATCCTGGGGCCCGAAGCCAGCATCGACATACACCAACAGCGCCCGGTAGGGACGGCTTGCATTCACCGACGCACAGGCCGCGGAATAGGAGTACCAGGGATAGGCCGTGCACCAGCTGCTGGCCACAGCGCTGTTGTTGTAGGGGATCTTCTCCGCCGCCGCAGGGCCGGCCAGAGCCGTGCCGAGGGCCAGGAAGCCGGCAAGCAGCGTCCCGGACAGCGGCAGTCGGCGGGCCAGGAAGGCCGAGGGGATGACGCAGGAAGCAGCCATGGCAGACACTCGATGAAGGAATAGGAAAGGGATAGATGAAGGGAAATAAAGAAATCGTGCGCACGGTGACTGCGCACGGTAAGCAGCGTTTCGCGGTCTAAATCCGCCCTCGCGTTCCTCCGCGGGACGGGCAGGTGGAGCCGGCGAGAGGTAACGGTGAATCCGAACCCAGACCGTACCAAGATCAACCAAAGATGGCGTGCTTTCTTCGCCTTTCTCTCGGTTTCCCGCCCAGGGGCCGTAAAAAAGAGCGGCCCCGGGCAAATCCAGAACAATCCCCTCCCTACCTCGGCGCCATCGCAGCCGCGTGCATGGCTGCCGCACCAACCGCGACTGAGCCCCGATCCGCGCGGTCCCCCTCTGCCCCGATCCCCGGCCCACCGCAGCGATCGTTCCTAAGCTTCCGGAGCCCAAGGCACCCCGGCCCGCGCGCGGCCCTGCGTCCATGACCGTCTCCGCTCCCCCGATCGACATCGGCATCCCCGCCGACCAACGCACCGCCATCGCCGAAGGCCTGGGCCGGGTGCTGGCCGACAGCACGGTGCTCTACGCCAAGACCCATGGCTTCCACTGGAACGTCACCGGGCCGATGTTCAACACGCTCCACCTGATGTTCATGGATCAGTACACGGAGCTCTGGACCGCCCTCGATGGGATCGCCGAGCGCATCCGCGCCCTGGGCCATCCCGCCCCGTTCGGTGGCCACACCTACAGCGGCCTCTCCTCGATCCCCGAAAGCGAGGGAGTGCCGGCCGCGATGGACATGGTGCGGGAGCTCGTGCTCGGCCATGAGGCTGTCGCCCGCACGATCCGCGCCGTGTTCACCGCCGCCGACGGGGCCGGCGACCAACCCACCGCCGACCTGCTCACCCAACGGCTGCAGATCCACGAGAAAACCGCCTGGATGCTGCGCAGCCTGCTCGAGGGCTGAGCGAATCCCCGTCGGGCCACGCCCCAGCGGAGCCCCTGGGAAGGCCTGGGTAGATTGGGTCATTCCGGAGCCTCGGAGCCGCAATGGCCGCCCCCCACCGAAGCGCCAAGTTCGTGTTCGTCACCGGCGGGGTGGTCTCGAGCATCGGTAAGGGGATCGTGGCGGCCAGCCTGGGGCGGCTGCTCAAGAGCCGGGGCTACAGCGTCTCGATCCTCAAGCTCGATCCCTACCTGAATGTGGATCCGGGCACGATGAGCCCGTTCCAGCACGGCGAGGTGTTCGTCACCGAAGACGGCGCCGAGACCGACCTGGACCTCGGCCACTACGAGCGCTTCACCGACACGGCGATGACGCGGCTCAACAGCGTCACCACCGGCTCGATCTACCAGGCGGTGATCAACAAGGAGCGCCGGGGCGACTACAACGGCGGCACCGTGCAGGTGATCCCCCACATCACCGGCGAGATCCGCGAGCGCATCCACCGGGTCGCCGCCAACAGCGGCGCCGATGTGGTGATCACCGAGATCGGCGGCACGGTGGGCGACATCGAATCGCTGCCGTTCCTCGAGGCGATCCGCGAGTTCCGCAGCGATGTGGGCCGCCACGACACGGCCTTCGTGCACGTGACCCTGCTGCCCTTCATCGGCACCTCCGGCGAACTCAAGACCAAGCCCACCCAGCATTCGGTGAAGGAGCTGCGCTCGATCGGCATCCAGCCCGATGTGCTCGTCTGCCGCAGCGACCGGCCGATCAGCACGGATCTCAAGGCCAAGATCGGCGGCTTCTGCGGGGTGGCCAGCCCGGCGGTGATCCAGGCCCTCGACGCCGACAGCATCTACGCCGTCCCCCTCACCCTGGAGGAGGAGGGCCTCAGCCGTCAGGTGCTGGAGGTGTTGCAGCTGGTGGATCACGAGAGCGACATGGCCCGCTGGGCGGAGCTGGTGCGCAAGCTGCGCAGCCCCGGCCCGGCGGTGAAGGTGGCGCTGGTGGGCAAATACGTGCAGCTCAACGACGCCTACCTCTCGGTGGTGGAAGCCCTGCGCCATGCCTGCCTCGATCGCGACGCGTCCCTCGATCTGCGCTGGATCTGTGCCGAGCAGATCGAGGAGCAGGGGGCTGAGCCGCTGTTGCGGGGCATGGATGCGGTGGTGGTGCCCGGCGGCTTCGGCAACCGGGGGGTCGACGGCAAAGTGGCGGCGATCCGCTGGGCGCGGGAGCAGCGGGTGCCGTTCCTGGGGCTCTGCCTGGGCATGCAGTGCGCCGTGATCGAGTGGGCCCGTCACCAGGCCGGCCTGGAGGGCGCCACCAGCACCGAGCTCGACCCGGCCACCCCCCACCCCGTGATCGCCCTGCTCCCCGAGCAGCAGGATGTGGTGGACCTGGGCGGCACGATGCGCCTGGGCGTCTACCCCTGCCGGCTCACCCCCGGCACCCTGGGCCAGCGGCTCTACGGCAAGGAGGTGGTTTACGAGCGGCACCGCCACCGCTACGAGTTCAACAACGCCTACCGCAACCTGTTGCTGGAATCGGGCTACGAGATCAGCGGCACCTCCCCCGACGGCCGCCTGGTGGAGCTGATCGAGCTGAAAGACCATCCCTTCTTCACCGCCTGCCAATACCACCCGGAATTCCTCTCCCGCCCCGGCAAGCCCCATCCGCTGTTCCGCGGGCTGATCGAGGCGGCGCAGCAGCAGGCCGCGCGACCGGCCGGCGAAGCGCTAACCGCGCAGCTCGAGGCCCAGGCCCATCCGGAAGCCGTGCTTCCCCCTCCGCCGGCTCCCCTGTCAGGCGCTCATCCGGGCTGAACAGCTTGAGGCACACAAGGAAAACCTCTGCCAATCCCGTTGGCGCCAGATCCTGAATCTGCCAATCCAGCGGCCAGCGGGAGCGCCTGGCGGCGGCTGCGCATTCAGAGGCTGATCGCGCGGCGCAGCTGAAGTCCGATCGGCATCAGACCACCTTGACCAGGAAACCAGCTTGCTGGCTTGCCATTAAGGTGGTGTTGGATCCGCTCCCGGTGCGATGAAGACCACCCTGGACCTGCCTGACCACTTGGTTCGCCAGGCCAAGCAGCGGGCACTGCAGCAGGGATGCAGCCTCAAGGATCTGGTCGCGGAGTTCATTCGTCTGGGCCTCCACGGTGGCCCCACACCCAGTGCGTCCATCAGCAGCACGGTGGTCAGCCTGGACCCGAAGGGATTGCCCGTCTTCCGGGCCCAGGTCCCGGTCGCCCGGCCCGCGATTGATCTGGCAGCGGCTTTGGAGCTGGAGCAACAGTGCCTGATGCAGGAGGACCGTCGCCGTGCCGGCCTGTCTGCTTGATGTGAATGTCTGGCTGGCCGCAGCATTCCCAGCCCATCCAGCCCACGCCAATTCCCAGAAGGTGCTTCTGGAAGCCACGCCTGGCTCTCCCGCCCTGTTCTGCCGTGCCACACAGCAGAGTTTTCTGCGGCTGGTCTCCACTCCGGCGATCTTCAAGGCCTATCGGTCGGATCCAATCACCAATCGGGATGCCTTGAGCGCCCTCGCCGCCTTTGCGGCCTTGCCCCAGGTTGACCTGATCGAGGAGCCTCCCGAATTGGAGGCGCTTTGGTGGCGCTTGGCGGGGCTGGAGGAGGCGGCACCCAAGCGTTGGATGGACGCCTATCTGGCCGCCTTCGCGATCAGAGGTTCGCTGCGAATGATCAGTCTCGATAGGGACTTTGAACAGTTCCTCGGGGCGCAGCTGGATCTGGTTCTCCTTCAGGTCGATGCTGGCAGCGGCGAGGGTGGGGCTGATTTTTGATGGATCCGTCCGGCAGGGACCTGCCGGACGGAGCTTGGGACATCTCCTCAGAACGGACTCGGGGTACTACGAAGCCGAGATCGTGCAGACCCTTCCTTGATGGGATCCGGTGCGAGTTCCGCGGCGACGGGGGCAGTCATTACGAGATCAGCGGTGCCGCCCCTGCTTCACCGCCTGCCAGGCCACAGGAATTCCCGTGGCGCGTCTAAATCGAGATCATGGATATGGGGATTGTATCGATCGCGACCGACTGGCCGCGATCGCTGCTTGACAAAGAGAGAGAAGGGGGGGGACCATAGGGGAACCTTCGATTTTTTTTCATGAACACTTACCGCATTGCTCGGACTGCAATTGCAGCTATCGCTACATCCGCAATTGTCGCATTCATTCCCAGGCCGGCCCAGGCGACTGTCCCCACATTCACGGGCAGTGGCTCGGGCTTTGCCATTCCTGACGGCAACTCAACAGGAGCATTCAGCGATATTGTGGTCGCCGACAATTTTCTGGTCAATGATATCACGGTTGGCCTGTTACTCTCTCACTCATATATTGGTGATATTGCCGCCACCCTCACACACATAGACACGAACACCACCGTCGATCTATTCAACCATGTATCCGATAGCAGCAACCTAAACGGCTCCTACAACTTCAATGACGCCTTCACCGGGGACCTGTGGACCGTGGCGTCTTCGGGGGATAGCAGCTTCACCATTCCAGGCGGAGACTATTTTCCAACTGGTGCCGGCAGCAGCGCCAAAGTGCCCATGCTCACCACCATCAGCGGCCTGCTGTCAAGCGGCACCTGGCGGCTGAAGATCTCAGACTATTCCCCTGGCGACGCAGGCACACTGGGCAGCTGGTCACTCAATCTTCAAGGGTCAAGCCCAGCGTCTGTGCCTGGCCCCTTGCCCCTGCTGGGGGCCGGAGCTGCCTTTGGCTGGAGCCGCCGGCTGCGCAAGAGATCCCGAGCCGCGCTCTGAAGCCAGCGCAGCTCTCTAGCAGGCAGCATTGGGGAGATCAGATCCTCCCCCGCGCCCCTGCCCGTGATCGCCACCGCGCCAGCCATTGCCGCGCCGTCCCTGCCGGTGGTGGAAACCTTCCACTCCCTGCAGGGGGAAGGTCTGCACGCCGGCCGCAGCGCCTTCTTCGTCCGGCTGGC
>Ga0078894_10000678_pt1 | contig 24261 bp, 17 predicted proteins | sample LauGreSu1BDMLBSD_2_FD_67506 | JGI IMG/M metagenome (GOLD analysis project Ga0078894, IMG submission 67506) | Freshwater lake microbial communities from Lake Michigan, USA - Su13.BD.MLB.SD (version 4) (version 4) | ecosystem: Environmental > Aquatic > Freshwater > Lake | place: Lake Michigan... | reverse complement strand
TCTTAGGTCGAAATTGATTTGAATATTTTGATAACCCGCAGTCGAAACCGCAAATTGATAACCCGCAGTTTTGTTACCTACTCCCGAGGCTGGAAAGGTCGTCAAACCATAACCTGAATTGTCTGTTGCGGGCGCTGGATCAGAAGAACCCCCATTTGTAGTGCCAGAGGAAAAACTTGCTACTACACCACCTATCACAGAACTAGTGCCACTTCCTGTACTTGGGGTTGAGCTACCAGTGCTGGTAGAGGCATCTGCTGGATTGGAATTGAAATTCCATTGGGTAACCACTGTCTGAGCTTTTATTGAAATGCCCCATAGTGCTATCAAAACAAATACGTAAATTTTTCTAACTAACATATAAATAATTTTATAAAAACAAAAGTAGATACATATCTAATTTAATCATATTATAGTATAGTTAAATATTTAATCTAATGTTAAGTTTTATAATCATTTCTTAATTAGAATATGTTAGCTTAATTAGTCTTCGTTTTTTGATAAATTTAGCAACAAAGGATCAAAATTGTTAAAACAATTTTGACATATAAGACATTAATTTTATCTGGAGTCTCTTCATTTATTTATTAGCCCCCTTCAGGTGTTATTACCTGCAGTCTTAAAGAGTGAAATGATTAAATATGGCTCAGTAACAGAATCTTTAAAAATGGTTTTAAAAAATAAAGCAGATAAGCTAAGTTTTGGGACCGAAAATGTACAATAATAAAACTAATACAAAAAACTCATTTTTATATTTTTTTGCTTATGGGAATGAATAACAAAGGCATCTCTAATAGAAATGCCTTTATATCTTAAAACTTAGAAACCTTAACCGTTTTTTCAAATTTTTCGGTTTGAATTTTTAATAAATAAGCCCCTGACTCTAAATGACTAAAATCTATAACATCTTTGGTTGTATTCTTTATTTTTTTTGTTAAAATTTCGCTTCCCAAAACATTATAAACCGATATCTCAACTTCATTTAAATACATTCCAAAATCAATATTCAAATGATCGGTTATTGGATTTGGATATAAATTCATTTGCCCTTCAAAACCATCAATGATTGCACTTGAGTTGTAGCTAATACAATCAGAGGTATCCGAACATTGATTATTTTTAATCGCTACCGCAAATGCCGCCTTAGTAATGGTAGAAAACACTCTTGAGGTAGCTCCCGAAATTTTTCGTAATGGATTGCAAATATACCATTGATAAGTAACTCCTATGGTATCAGGTTCATTGGAGATATATTGGGTTCCTACTCTTTGTACCGTTTTATCTACTTTATTGATTTTTAGATTTAATACCGTTAAGCTATCACAGCCTTGTTTTGTCTTTAGCATATAATTATAGATACCAGTTGCTGTATAGACACTATCCCCAAAACGATAATAATTGCAAGCCGTTACAGATATAGAATCTTTTGTAGGAGCAAAAATTTTGATAAATAAAGTTCGAATAGTATCGGATGAAGTAGCAACGAACGTATCCTTATAAATACCATTTTGTGTATAGGTTTTTCCATTATAGACTACTTGACTACATCCAGAAAGCGTAGCCGAATCTTTCACTAATTTTTTGATTTTCAAATCGATTGAAAGAATACTATCACAACCTACAGCAGTTTTCATTGTGTCTTTGATTATTTGACTTGAAGTGTATGTATTTCCTTTGTAAGTAAATGAATCAAAAGCGTTTATATTAACCGTTGTATTTTTTATAGGATTAATTACTATTGTTAATCCAAATATTGTATCACAAACCCCGGTAGATAAGCTGTCTCTGTAACTCCCTGATGTGGTATATGTTTTGCTATTAAAAATTACTGCTGAACAACCTGTTAATGTTTTTTGGATTGAATCTTTTACTACACTAATATTTACCCATCTAAATGTATCGCAAGCACCACTTGTTATTGTGTCGGCGAATGATTTGCTTGTATGATATACCGTACTTTTGTATGAATAAGCTTTGCAACTGGAAATATTCAACGTATCTCTATAAGGAACAATTGTGATATTAAGCGTATATAATGTATCGCAAGAACCACTAATACTATCTGTATAGATTCCACTTACATTATAAGATTTTGCATTAAACAGTACCGATTTACACCCATTTAAATTCTTTGAAACTGATATTTTATTAATTGATAGGTTAACAAATCTAATGGTATCGCATAATCCACTTGTAATGGTATCGAAAAAAGATTGGCTGCTATGGTATATATTACTTTTATATATATAGGCATTGCAGCTCGTTATATTTTGCGTATCTCTTATTGGTGCTATAAATGAGATATTAAGAATTTTAAAACTATCACAGCCATTAGATTTTATTAATTTTCTTGTATAAAAGCCGCTAGATGAGACCACTGTGTCTATAAAGAAATAGTTCAATTTACAATAATTCGCTTCCACTATCGTATCTCTTGAAGAATTATTAATAGTAATATAATTAAACACAATGCTATCTCCACCTAAATAATTGACAAGCGTATCTTTGTATAAATTTGAAACTGTGTATTGATTTCCTTTAAAAGTAAAGGTATCACAAATCGTATCAAATTTTGTACTTGCTACAGCAGTATTAATAGTATTTAGCACTGTATTTGTAATGATAGGAGCATTAAAATCAAAGTAAATAAGCGCTGTATTTTTTATTTGAGTACCATAGGCCAAATTTGGTTTTTGATTTATGGTATAAGAAACAGAACCTTTAGATAGTGGCTCATTTGTGGCACTATCGACAAGCATAATATTTTGGAATGTCCATTCTGCTATTCCACCGCTTAATACTTGAAATGTATATGGATGTGTATTCGAAGTTGTATTAATTGTTGGTATTTCTAAATTCGAACTCAGTGTATCTCGAATCACTACATTAATAGCAGTGTCATTTCCGGTATTTTGAAAACGAATAGTATATGTCATAGGAAGTGAAGAATTGGAATCTATGGCGCCTAAAGCTCCAACACCAGTTGGCGTAACTTGCTTATCATTGGGATCGTAAGAAGCTCTTAATATGCCACAATAATTAGAGATATAATTTGAAAAACTAGGATTGTACCAAGCATTTGCTGCACCAAAATACCAATTATTACTATTTCCACAAAATTCTTGATGCGCTATAGCATTGGTATTAGATGGATGAAGAGGATGATTGCCCACCACTACACTATAGGTAGCACCTGTTTTAGGAAATTTAACCACTTTGTTCATCCCTGCATTTATAGTTATCGTGGTATCTTTCCATTCATAGCCGTTCAATAAAATTTTCATAGGTGCAGGACAACTAGGATTGCCATTCCCGGTATTAGAGATAGTAAAAACCACAGAATCTGCAGCACAAGAAGAGCTTACTAAATAATTGGTATTGTCATATGCGGTATTGCAACTGCTCACCCCAAAATTAGGAATAGAATCGATATAGCACTGTTGAATTGGCGTGATTTCAGCATTCATACATACACTTTGTCCACTAATAGTAGTATTACATTTGGGGGTAACCCAAATACAAATTAGCGTATCTTGTCCTGGAGCTAATGATGGGACATTAAACTCATAAATCCCAGAGACCAATGTATATGGAAGACTTGCAGAATCTACTAGCAAATTACTATCAAGATTTACTTTAACTATAGTACCCGCAGGAATATTCTGGCTTGCAGATAAATCATTGGCTACTCTTACATACATTCTATTGGTAAAACATCTTCTAAGCCAAGGAGCAAAAATAGTAACTCGTGGATAAGCACAATTTCTTTTGTGAACTACTGAAAAATAATTTAAAATTGTTGGATTTGTAAAATCTGTTACTTGAAAGGTTTGGGAAATTGGACTACAAGCTGCTTTCTTCCATAAAATTCCAGCGGTATCTATTGTAGCCGTATAAGTTCCTAAAGGAATAGAATCGATATACCAAAAACCATCGGAATTAGTTGTAGCCAATGCATTTCCAGGCTGAACGATTACTTTTACGCCTCCTGCATTATAATTCCAATAATTACAAGCATCTATTTTTATCTGTCCTCCTACTAAAGGGGTACTTTCATGGAATTTCCACAATAATGCACCCGTAGTGATAGAATCTGAAACTATTCCATAATAATTCCCAGATGTATCCAATACAAAATCTTTAAAATTTGGGCCTAAATTTGTACAAATACTATTATTTATTCTATCTGAATTAGTAAAAACTATATTCTTCTTATTAGAATTTATCTTAGTACTCTTGGCACATAAAGGAATTGATAGTGTAGTTAAATTATTTCCATGAATTTTAGTAAAAATACCTTGCTGACTATTATTGAAGTAATGCAAGAAAACAGTATCTTTTTTTATAGAAAAATCTGTAATATAAGCAGATGGGAAAGAAAATGTATCAAAGCTAATACCATTATATTTATATAAATCTTTGCTGTAGCTTCCATATGCGTATACCTGCCCTCCTGTATGAAAAATATTGTTCAATCCACTCCAACCTGATGTAGGCGTAGTAGTATAGCTAACCGTAGCCCATGAAGTACCATTATATTTCAAAATAACTTTATCATTTCCATTTATTGCAAATACATTCCCCAATAAATCTTTTGTAATGCTTGTGATAAATTTCAAACTCACATGAGCAGAAGTATCAAAATTAGTCCAAGTGGAACCATTATACATAGAGACTCCTTTATCTGTACCTATCCATTTTTCAATGCCTGCTATAAATACATAACTTACGAAATTTGACAAAATACCACTATTGCCAGTATGAAATCGTTGAAAGGTTGAATCATTCCATACACTTAAACCTACATTGCTACTTAGCCATACATTATTGGTACTATTATCTATAGCAATATGCCTATATACTCCCTGAGTAATATTTGAATTTGCGGGGGAATATTTGGTGATTTTCTGAGCAGCAATATTACCAGAAATAAAAATTAAAAATATAGTATGTAAAAATATCTTCATATAAATTTGATTTATGTATACAATGCAAAACTATTAATAAATAATAAAAGTGTTTAAAAAAATACCTAAGATAATACGATTTTAAAAAATTATATATAAAAAACTATCCAAAGCACACAATTAATATACCTTCCAAAAAAAAAGGCACCCTATGTTAGGATGCCTTTTTAAATTCTTATTTTGATTGTAATTCTTGTTCTTTTTTTCGTTTTTTATATTCTTTAAACGAAATCATTTTTTGATTCTCTTCATCCCAAAGATTGGCATAAACAGTTTTAAAACTTTCAATAAGGGTAAGAGAAATGGCGTATTTTTGAAATATAGGATTTTCTTTACTACATTTTGGCAAATTATAATTAGGGATAGTAGGTGCCAAATGATGAATATGATGATACCCAATATTTCCTGTTAAAAAATGACCAATTCTAGGTAAATTATAATAAGTACTTCCTCTAATAGCTGACAACAAATAATTCCAATTTTCTTTTCCATGTTTGTAAACATCGCTATACTGGTGTTGAATATAAAAAAACCATAGCGCATATGTGCCAAAGAAAAATAAATTGATAAATTGTACCCCAAAGAATTTTTTTGGATCAAGAACAAAAGCTAATGCCACATACACAAGCAAAAAGAAAATATTATTATACGTAACATTATTTCTTACTTTTTCAAAATAACCCGTTTTCAAAAACGCAAAACGATTGAAAATTGTAACATAAATGAATCCCCCCACGATAAACAAATAAAATGGATTTCTGTAAACTCTATATCGAATTTTTTTAAATGGCGTCAATGCAGCATACTGCTCCGTAGTAAGGCACTCTACATCTCCAATATCTGATGTTTCTAATTGTGCATTGTGTGCATGATGAAAGTCATGCGATTTAGCCCAATATTTATAAGGAATAATTGTACAAATACTACAAAAAGTACCTATAATATCATTCCATTTTTGTGAACTCGTAAACGATTTATGACCACAATCATGCTGAATAATAAAAATTCTACCCAATAACAATCCATTAAGTATAGCTAATCCTACAACCCATAATACCGAGATATTCCATAAGTAATATTGAATAGCCCACATACCTCCAAAAAGAATAAAACTTAGAAATATCTGAAAAGCTGCTTTTTTATTATTAGGAATTTGATATTCCTTGATTATTTGATGCCAATTTTTAAGATCCGCAAGTATCTGATCATAATTTACTTGACTTTGTGAAATTGAATTTGATTCCATTTTTTTTATAAAGTTAAAGCACAAATCTAGACATTTTTTTTCAATTAGATCAATTCAAAAAAAATGTTAAAAAAAAACCTCATACATTCCAATCATAGACTGGGATGCATGAGGTTATATAATAATTTAATTAATACTTAACAGACGTTTTTCTCTGTCATTTTATTCTCGCCAATAATATTGATATTTGAGTCTGAGATCGTTTTTTTTGATTTATCTACCAACGAACCTAGATTAAAATCCTCTTCTTCCTCTTCAAATTCAAAAGATTTGCTAAAATCCAAGCTCAATTCATTCAATATTCTAGAACGAGATACATTCTCCATACTCGTACCATTGTCCTTAATCTCAATTACGGGCAATGACATAGATTCTTCTCTTTCTTCAATATTAAAATCATTAAATTCATGTACTTCTTCCTCTAATACTTCATCTTCTTCATACATATTATTTTCATTCAATTCCAACTCCAATTCAATTTGTACTTCTTGTTCCGCATCTACATAAATTTTATTTTCTTCTTGCATTTGAACTGGGATAGTTGACTCCAATACATTTATGACTTCCTTTTGAGCCACTACTTCCTCATAATCTTCAAAAGTACCGCCATTGAATCCTGTAACTACAATTGTCACACCCAATTCTTCTCCCAACGTATCGTCATAAGTAGAACCAAATATGATATCAATATCATTGCGAGAGGCTAGACGAATATCGTTTAAGATTTCATCAATTTCATCAATTGTGACTTCATGCTCTCTTGAAGATGAAACATTTACAAGCGCTTTTTTGGCCCCTCTAATATCTCCATCATTCAACAAAGGAGACTCTAATGCTTTTTTAACAGTAATTTTAGCTCTATCTGCACCATCTGCATATCCAGAGCCCATGATAGTAACACCTCCGCTAGTCAATACGCCTTTCACATCCGCAAAATCTGTATTGAATTCTCCAGGAACCGTTATAATTTCAGAAATTCCTTTTGCAGCTGTTGCTAATACATCATTAGCCAAAGCAAAGGCTTCGCTACCTTTTAAAGAACCATACATTTCTCTAATTTTATCATTAGAAATAATAATAATAGCATCTACCTCTTCTTTTAGATTTTCGATACCTGCTGTAGCTTTTTCTACTGCAGATTTTCCTAAATTTGAAAACGGAGTAGTAACAATTGCTATTGTTAAAATACCCATTTCTCTTGCTACTTGAGCTACAACTGGTGAACCACCTGTTCCTGTTCCTTTCCCCATGCCTGCCGTAATAAACAACATTTGAGTATTGTGCCCCAATTCTTCTTTTATCAAAGCTAAAGACTCTTCTGTAGCTTTTCTTCCAATTTCTGGATCAGCACCTACACCTAGTCCATTAGTTAATTCGGGGCCTAATAAAATTTTATTAGGGACTGGCGAAGCGTATAAATGTTGTTCATCGGTATTACATACAATAAAGTTAACACCCGCTATACCTTTGTGATACATGTGATTTACGGCATTGGTACCGCCACCACCGACTCCTATTACTTTAATGATAGAAGATTTGTCTTTTGGTAAATTGAAATCTAAGTCCATAATACAATTTTTTTAACGTTATTTAATTTATTTTTAATTTATTTATTTAATATCTTCAAAATCTTTTACAGTATTCTCATCGAGCAATAATGGAGCAAATTTTGTTTTTAATATTTCTGCCCATAAACTTCCTTTTTTGGCAGCTTTTATGGGCTCTATTACTTTCTCTTCTTGAAAATCTATTACCTCTGGCTTTTCTACTATTTTACTTCTTTCTATTTCTTCTTTGGTTTCTACCATATCATTATTTGCATTCTTGGCAGCTAATAATACCAATCCAATAGCAGTAGAATACATCGTATCGGCTAATGAACGATCTTTTAAATTAGATAAATACGCATTGGGCCTACCTATTTGAGTAGGAATACCCGTAAATTGCTCCACATAATTTTTCAAATCATTGATCATAGCACCACCTCCTGTAATGACGATACCTGCATTAAGACCATCTTTATAAAAATTAGATTGAATTTCATTTTTAACCAATGTAAATATCTGATCCAAACATGCATTGATAAATCTGCAATAAGTTCGCTGATCTATATTTAGCGGATCTTGTCCTTTAAAATTATTAACCACTAGATATTTAGAATCTAAAGGAATATGTTTATATAAAGCACTTGTAGCATTTACATTTTCTTTTAGTGACTTGGCGGTCGTTTTACTCAATTTAAAATATTTTCGAATTTGCTCCGTCAAATATTCCCCCGCATATGGGAAAATAGCTGTGTGACGGATCATTCCATCCGAAAAGATAGCCAAGTCCGTAGTTCCTCCTCCAATATCAATTAAACAAACTCCTTCACTTATTTGCTCTTTAGACAACACGGCTTCTGCCGAAGCCAAAGGCTCCAAATCCATATTGATGAGCTTCAATCCTGCCATTTCTACAGCCATTTCGATATTTTTGGAAGGATTTGTATTGCCAATAATAATATGCCAGTTCGCCTCTAGACGATTGCCTCGCATTCCAATTGGATTATTATTTTTTGGTATTTTTCCATCTACATAAAATTCTTGTGGTTGATAGCTAATTATTAATTCCCCTGGACTCGTCATAATATTGCTCACTTGATTTTGCAATTGCTTAATATCATGTTCATCAATTAAACTATCCGAATTTGGTCTTGTATAGCTCAATCGCATGATTGTTGATTTTACATGTGCTCCCGCTACACCCACAATCACTTTTTTAATTTTCATATTACTATTGCGCTCTGCAATTTCTACGGCTTTGATTATATCCTCGGACGTATCTCTGATATTCTTCACTTCACCGTCCTCTACTCCTCGAGAAACGACTTGACCTTTTCCTAAAATTTCGATTTTTTTATCGCCGATTTTTTGGGCAACAATGACACAGATTTTTGTAGTACCTATATCTAGTCCTACTACAATTTCTCCTTTTTTCATTTCTTTTTGCTTATCCATATTTTTTTATATTGATTTATTATTTAACTTTTTATGCCTATTATTTGATTTTTAAATGTAAAATCCAAGTATTTGTATTGCGATAAATCCACATAATTCAATACTGATTTGTAGAAAATCAATATTTTATTAAATCTTTTTTCATAATCCTCATTTATTGTCCCAAATTTTAATATAGAATGGCTAAATATCATCACCAATTCTATCTTCCCATTTGGATCTATGTATACTTGATCTATTGCTTTTGCCCAAAAATCATTTTCTTTTACAAAATTCAAAATCGTCTTAACTTCGTATTGAATAAAGCTGTCCGTCTTTGTGATAGGATTTAGCAGACCTTGCGTAGAGCCCATAATAGCAATTACTCTTTTTGAAAAGTTATTTGACGTAGGCATCTTATCCCAATTCTCAGATAAATAATAGGATTGTTGTTCCCCTTCAAAAATGCGAGCAATTGGATTTTTTTGTTCTACAAAAATGGTTAAATTTCCATTTTGTCCGGACACAATTTGAGCATTTTGAACATATTCATTTTGTGAAATACTTTCTTCCAACTCATTTATTTTTAAATCAATGATTCGCTTTCCTTTCCAATGAGCATTGAATCTATCTACTTCGGTTAATATATCTTTTTCATTGATAAAGTAGTTACCTTTTTTATTTGTAAAAATCAATTGGATATTCTTGGCCCGAACATTATTTTTTGTATCTATAGCATAGAAGCTAGCGATAGCAAATACAGCTACAAAACCTATCCAAGCGATAAATTTTATGATTTTTAAAAAGCTATATTTTTTTCTATTTTCCATGCAACAATGTTATCAATTTTGGATGTAATAAATTAATATCGCCCGCACCTATAGTTACCAATACTTCTATTTCTTCATCTTTTATATATTCTAATACGGCTTCTTTTTCCATAATTCTTGAAGCGGTAGTCATATTTTCTTGTATCAAAGCCGAACTCACACCCTCTATAGGCAATTCTCTTGCAGGATAAATAGGCAATAAGATTACCTCATCCGCCATATCTAATGCTGCTGCAAAATCCAAATGTAAATCCATGGTACGACTGAATAAATGTGGCTGAAAAATAGCCGTAACTTTCTTAAATGGATATATTTCCTTGATACTTTGAAGAATAGCCGCAATCTCTGTAGGATGGTGCGCATAATCATCTATTAGTATCGCATTTTTTCCTTCGTACAAATACTCAAATCGTCTTTTAATACCTTTGAATCCAGAAAGTGCTTTTGCAATTTCTTGTTCTTCGGCATCCATAAGGGTAGCTACAACTACTGTAGCTAAAGCATTTTCAATATTATGTCGCCCATTGAAATGCAATTTATACTTTTGCTCTTCTTCATTGATGTCAAACATTCCATAGCCTTCATGAACCTCAATATTGGTAGCATTGAACTCTTCATTATCAAAGCCATATATCATTTTCTCACAATCGGTTTTGATAAAATCAGCCGCTTTTTCATTTATGAGCAAAAGTCCATCTTTATCCAACTTATCTACAAATTCTTGGAACGCTTTATAGATATTTTCTTTGGTTCCATAAATATCCAAATGATCGGTATCGATAGATGTTATGACAATTAGATTTGGCTGTAATTGTAAAAAAGAACGATCAAATTCATCGGCTTCTACTACTACTATATCTTCTGTGCCAAAAACATAATTACTTCCAAAGTTGACAGAGATTCCGCCTAAAAAAGCACTACATTCTATCCCACATTGCTGAAGAACATAAGATATCATACTACTCACCGATGTTTTTCCATGACTTCCCGCTACTGCTATGGTAAATTTATCTTTTGTAATCAATCCCAGCGTTTCCGATCGCTTCATAATAGGAACCCCTGACTGCTGAATATGATTCCACAAAACACTATCTTTGGGAATAGCAGGAGTATATACCACTAAATCAATATTTGCCGGAAAGTATGAAGCCTTATCTTCATATTGTATTTGAGCGCCCATGGCTACCAATTCTTTCGTCAAATCTGTCTCTACTTTATCATAGCCCATTACATTTTTGCCAGATTGGATAAAATATTTGGCCAAAGCACTCATCCCTATGCCTCCAATTCCCAAAAAGTATATATTTTTTAGATCTTTCATTTGCTTTAATTCCATTCTGGTATTGACTTAATAATATAATCTGCTATTTCACTCGCGGCGTTGGGTTTTGCTAATTTTTTTAAGCTCAGAGTCATATTTGCCTGCATATCTTTATCTTCCATCAATTGAATCATTGTTGGAATTAATTTTTCATTTGCATCAACATCTTTTATCATCATAGCGGCTCTACTTTCTTGCAGCGCCATAGCATTTTTAGTTTGATGATCTTCAGCGACATTTGGAGAAGGAAGAATTATTAATGGTTTGCCCACTACAAACATCTCAAAAATAGCACCCCCAGAACGCGATACAATCACATCCGCAGCAGCATAGGCCGCTTGAATGTTTTGAATAAAGTCAACTACTTTTATAGATTCTGTTTCGTACTTTTTATATTGACCTAGATAAGCTTTGCCACATTGCCAAATAATTTGATATTCGTTGTTTTTCAATATATCTAACTCTTTCTCTATAGCTTTATTTATTGCATTAGCGCCTAAACTTCCTCCTGTTATAAAAAAGGTTTTTTTATCTTCTTTAAATCCAAAAACGGCCAATGCTTCTTGCTTTGTCATCATTCCCGCTTCAAAATCTTCGCGAATAGCATTTCCGGCATTGATTACATTTTTATTGGCAAAATAAGATTCCATACCATCAAAAGATACAAAAACAGCTCTTGCGTGTGATCCTAATATACGATTGGTATATCCAGGTAATGAATTTTGCTCTTGGATAAAAGTTGGGATTCCCATCCAGCTAGCCATTTTCAATGTAGGTCCACTTGCATAGCCACCAGTTCCAATAGCTACTTCGGGCTTATATTTGAAAATTATAAAAAAGGTCTTGATAAAACTAAATATCAGCTTAAATGGTAGTGCTATATTTTTGAGGATATTAGCAAAATTCAATGAACGCTGGAAGCCAGCGATAGGAAGTCCAATGATTTCAAATCCTTCAGCTGGGACTTTTTCCATTTCCATTTTGCCTTGTGCGCCTACAAATAAAAACGTAGCGTCAAGTTTCTTTTCCAAAGCACGAGCTATAGCTATAGCAGGGAAGATATGTCCTCCTGTACCACCACAACTCATCAAAATTCGCTTTTTCAATTGACTCATTTACGCTTTATTTATACCGCTATTTGGCTTGTTAATTCATCTATATAAGTTTCTTTAGAAGGGGCCTTGCCCAGCTCTTCCAGCTCTACACTTCGACTTACACTAATTATTACTCCAAATGCAATTCCAAAAAACAACAAACTACTTCCTCCCATACTTACCAAAGGTAATGTAACCCCCGTAGATGGCAATAAGCCTACATTGACACTCATATTTACAAATGCTTGAATTACAATACTTAATCCTAATCCTAATGCCAATAAAGCACCAAATGTTCGAGGACTTTTAATCACAATTAAAACAACTCTATATAATAATGTCAAATACAAAATAATTAATACAATGCCTCCAAGCAAACCCCACTCTTCAATTATAATAGCATATACATAATCTGAAAATGCATTTGGCAAAAAGTTTTTTTGTCTACTATTTCCAGGGCCATTAGGCATAATACCACCTCTAGCAATAGCAATATGCGCTTGTTTTACCTGATATTGCATATCCTTTTTATCTTTAGTGGTCGTATATTCTTCTATCCTGGATTTAATTGTTTTTAATCTTCCAAATTTTAAATAATCATCGGATACATTCATTACCATAAAAATAAATAATGCCCCAAATATTACCCCTACACCAATAGTGCCAAAAAGTAACGTACTCTTTACCCTACCAACAAACATCATAGTAAATGCCATAACTAATACCATGATAGATGTTGAGAAATTTTCAATAAATATCAATCCTGATATTGCAAATATAACCAACAACATAAAGCCATAATATCCTTTTATAGAGTTTAAATTATCTTGATGTTTGCTTAGATAGCGTGCTAAAAACATAATAAGCGCTACTTTGGCAAAGTCCGATGGCTGTATCGTAAAATTAATTATAGGAATTTTTATCCAACGACCCGCTTCATTGACACGCTCACCCATGAATGTAGCAAATAAAAGACCAAGAATAGCCAAAGGAATAAACAGCTTGTATAGCCCAGCGAAATACTGATATGGAAATAAATGAACGATCCACATAATAGATATTGACAATACGATCAACATCAAATGTTTAAAAATATGCGAAGCCACAGATGTTTTTTGAGCATAAGCAAGGGTCTCTACGCTGCTATATACAGCCATAGCACTAAATAAAGATAGTAGCAATACCACTATCCATATTATTTTGTCGCCTTTAAATTTGCTCAATATGTGTTCCATTCTTTTTCAAATAATTCTTACAATTCTCGTACACAGTTTTTAAATTGATCCCCTCTATCTTCATAATTTTTGAATAAATCAAAACTGGCACAGCATGGCGATAATAAGACGCAGTCTCCTTTTGCCGCTAATTTACTAGCCGAACGTACCGCATCTTTCATATTGTTGGTACTTAAAATTACATCCACTATTCCGCTAAATGTTTGCTGTAGTTTAAAATTATCTTCTCCTAAACAAACGATGGCCTTTACTTTATTTTTTACCAAATCTAATAGCACTTCGTATTCATTTCCTTTGTCTACCCCTCCTACAATCCATATTGCCTTTTTATGAAGACTCTCCAATGCATACCAAGTAGAATTGACATTAGTAGCTTTGCTATCATTGATATATTCTACACCATTGATAGATAAAAAGCTCTCCAATCTATGCGGGATAGCTGTAAAACTTGCAAAACAATCGCGCAATTTTTCATTTCGAATTTCAAAATGTTTAGCGGCAATACCTGCTGCCAAAGAATTATAATGATTGTGCTTGCCTTTGATAGTTAATTCTTGTGTGTGCATAGAAAATTCGGGTTCTGAAATATTAATAATTAATTGTTCTTCTTTTATATAGCCTCCTTTTTGAATAGGTTCAAGTATAGAAAAAGGAATTTTATCTGAAAAAATCTTATGAGAGTTTGCTTTCATAAAATCCTCCGTCTCTTTATCGTCTTTGCAATAGATAAAAAGATCATTTTCGGTTTGATTTTGCGAAATTTTAAACTTGGAATGCACATAATTTTTCATTTCATAATTGTATCTATCCAAGTGATCGGGTGTAATATTGAGTAAAATAGCAACATCACACTTGAACGTATGCATATCATCTAATTGAAAACTACTTATTTCTAACACATATATATCCTTGGGCTCTTCTGCTACCATATATGCAAAACTATTTCCTACATTTCCCGCCATACCTACATTGAGTCCAGCATTTTTAAATATATGATATATCAAATTTGTGGTCGTTGTCTTGCCATTACTTCCTGTAATACCAATGATTTTTCCTTTTTGATATCTATAAGCAAATTCTAATTCGGATATTATAGGAATTGTTTTAGCTTTTATTTTTTGAATTATTTCCGCTTTTTCTGGGATACCAGGACTTTTCATGATTTCATCGGCATTTAAAATATATGCCTCTGTATGACCACCCTCTTCAAAATCAATTCCATATTGAACCAATTTATTTTTGTATTTATCTACCAGTAAATTTTTGTCGGATAAAAAGACATCATATCCTTGCTTTTGTGCAAGAATAGCAGTTCCTATTCCGCTTTCACCTCCTCCTAAAACAACTATTCTCTTTTTCATTTGATTATCTCAATTTTAAGAATACTACTGTAATTACTGCCAATAAAACCCCTACAATCCAAAAACGCATAACAATTTTGGACTCAGGAATACCCATTTTTTGATAATGATGATGTAAAGGCGACATCAATAATATTCGTCTTCCTTCTCCAAATTTCTTTTTTGTGTATTTAAAATATCCTACTTGCATCATCACAGATAAATTCTCTACTAAGAAAATTCCGCATAATATAGGTATCATCATTTCTTTTCTGATAATAATAGCTATGGTAGCAATAATTCCTCCTAAGGCCAAGCTGCCTGTATCGCCCATAAATATTTGAGCAGGATAACTATTCCACCACAAAAACCCTACACAAGCTGCTACAAATGCACTCACAAAAATCACAAGCTCTCCTACGTGTGGAATATACAAAACATTGAGATATTCGGAAAAAATACTATTTCCTGTCACATATGTAAGCACCGCCAAGCTAGCACCTATTAGAGCAGAACTACCCGCAGCCAATCCATCAATACCATCGGTAATATTAGCTCCATTGGATACCGCAGTAATGATAAAAATCAATAAAATAAAAAACGGAATAAAATAGAGATTTGGGTGCAATCCTATTTTCTCAAAAATATCATCATAATTCAAATTATTCCCTTTCAAAAAAGGCACATTTGTAATTAATTTTTTAGTATCATGTGTATAATACAATCCATCTACTTCTTTCCCTTTTCCCAATATCATTGTATCGGTCTTAAAAATATTAACTGGATTGTATGGATCATGAATTTTCCCTTCATCAAGCGTAAAAACATACGTATTGTTCAAATCACGTACTTTAATATCAGGATGAAAGTACATCATTATAGCCACAAAAATGCTAACGCCTACCTGACCAATAATTTTAAATTTGCCTTGTAACCCTTCTTTATTCTTCCTAAAAACTTTTATATAATCATCTAAAAATCCAATCCCTCCCAATACAATAGATACAATAATAAGCATCCATATATATACATTAGTAAGATTGGCAAATAACAATGTAGGGATAACAATAGCCGCTATGATAATAAGGCCACCCATAGTAGGTGTTCCTGTTTTTTCCATTTGTCCTTCAAGTCCCAAATCACGAATCGTTTCGCCTATTTGTTTTTTTCTCAAAAATTGTATCAACTTTTCTCCAAAAACGATCATAATCAATACACTTACAAAAACAGCTAATCCTGCTCTAAACGATATATAGTTGAACAATTTTGCACCAGGCAAATGAAATTGATTATTCAAAAAATTAAAAAGATGATACAACATTATTTCTATTTTTTAGAGTCCCAATTCATTAAAAATTAATTCCAATACTTTCCTATCATCAAAATCGTATTTTATACCTTGAATTTCCTGATAGGTTTCATGTCCTTTTCCAGCTATTACAATTATATCACCCGTTTCGGATAGCATACAAGCCGTTCGAATAGCTTCTTGCCTGTCTACAATAGTCAAGGTAGATTTAAGCATAGTTCCATCTAGTCCTTCTTTCATATCTTTGATAATATCTACAGGATTTTCATTTCGTGGATTATCAGAAGTCAATAATACTTTATCGCTATATTCACAAGCAATTTGCGCCATTTTTGGTCGTTTTTCTTTATCTCTATTTCCACCACATCCTACTACTGTAATCAAATGGTTTTCTTTTTTCAATCGCTTGGCTTCAAACAACAACTTTTCTAGAGCATCTGGAGTATGAGCATAATCCACAATACCTACAATCCTCTTCAAATGAGAAATTACCGTTTGAAATCTTCCCTGAATAGGCTTCAATTTGGAAATAGCTATATCTAGAATTTCCTTATCCATTCCCAACTCTGATGCCATCGCATATACAGCTAGTATATTATAAGCATTGAATTCTCCAGATAATTGCGTATAAATTTCTTTCCCCTCAATTTTCAAACTCATGCCTTCCGTAAACGTATCCAAAATACTACAACGATAGTCGCCCATACTTTTAAGTGCATAAGAGACCTTCTTTGCTCCTGTATTTTGAAGCATAAAATTGCCATTTTTATCATCAATATTAGTAATAGCTATAGCTGTAGCTTTTAAATCATCAAAAAACCTTTTTTTGGTATCTAAATAATGGCTGAATGTTTTGTGATAATCCAAATGATCATGGGTAATATTGGTAAAAATAGCGCCGTCAAATTCTATTCCTTCAATACGATATTGATCAATAGCATGGCTACTCACTTCCATAAAACAATACGTACATCCATTATTGACCATTTCTCTCATAAAGGATTGAATAGAAATAGCATCGGGAGTCGTATGAGTAGATGGTAAAATTTTATCTCCAATTTTAACTTCAATAGTGGACAAGAGACCACATTTAAAACCTAGCGAAGTATATAAGTTAAATAACAATGAAGCAGTTGTGGTCTTCCCATTGGTTCCTGTTACGCCTACTACTGTCATTTTTTGAGAAGGATACTCAAAAAATGTATTCGCCAATTGGCCTAATATTTTAGCAGAATTTTCTACTTGAATATATGACACATTTGGATTTATAGATTCTGGAAGTTCTTCACATACAATAGCTACCGCTCCTTTTTCTATTGCTTTTTCTATGAAGTCATGCCCATTGGAATGTACGCCTTTAATGGCTACAAAAAGAGTATTTGAGCGTACAAGTCTACTATCCATTTCTATAGATTCAATAGACGTAAGATCCAAAAGTTGAATACTTTTTGATATCATTTTATTTGCCAATAAGTCTATTAAATTGATAGCCATAATTACCCTAAATAAATTTTTACATAACTCCCTTTAAATATTCTTTCTCCAGGTTTAATGGATTGATCTGTAATTTTACCTTTTCCCTGAATGGTGACTTTTGCGCCCATATTTTCAAGAATATAAACGGCATCTTTTACGCTCATATCTTTCAAGTTTGGCATTAATTTTGCTGTAGAAAATGAGGGTTTCAATACTATATTTTTTTTCGAAACCACAGCTGTTCCCCACTCTGGAGAAGAATCTCCTAGAATTGTATTCCATCCTAATTTTTTTCCAATTGAAACAATATCTTCTTTAAATCCTTTAAAGGTTTTGAGTCCAAGTGATGTTATTGGATTTTTTTGAAGCAATTCTTTATGAATTTTTATATCTGTAGCATATATTCTATCTGCAATATCTTTAAAAACTGGAGCGGCCACTACATTTCCATAAAAACCTATGGCATTATTAGGAGAATTAACCACCACAATACATGCATAAAGTGGGTTCTCTGCAGGGAAATATCCTACAAAAGAAGATTGATAGAACTTTTCTTTATATCCAATTTTATTTGAAGTAAGCAAATTTGTCCCCGTTTTTCCGGCAATAGAATAATATGATTTAATATTAGAAGCTGTTCCGCTATCTACTACTTTCTCTAGCATTTTCTTAACAGCGATTATGGTTTCTTTTTTGGCAATTCGATCATTTATAATCTCAGGTCTAAATGTTTCAATGATATTGCTATTATCTCTGATTTCTTTTACTAAGAAAGGCTTCATCATCTTGCCATTATTAGCTACAGCCGCATAAAAAGTCAAAATTTGTAAAGGGGTCAATTTCATTTCATATCCAATAGACATCCATGGCAATGATACTCCTGACCATTCTTTTGGCTTCTTTATTTGAGGAGGGACTTCCCCTACTATTTCAATACCGATAGGTTTAGTAAGATTGAATTGTTCCAATTTTGCATAAAACTTATCTTTATCAGAGCTATAAAATTTAAAAATTGGCTTTGAAATACCTACATTACTAGACATTTTAAAGGCTTCACTGAGTGTAACGGTAGCATCTTTTGGATGTGCATCTATCATTTCAGCATTATAATATTTGTATCTACCTTTGCTCAAATCAATTTTATAATTTTCATCACAAAAACCATCCTCAAGCAATGCCATTACGGAAGCTAATTTAATAACAGAGCCAGGCTCATTTGGTTCGCCAATAGCATAATTATAATTTTCTACATATTGAATTTCACTATCCCCCTTTACTTGAAATTTTCCTAGATTAGCAATAGCCTTTATTTCTCCAGTTTTGATATTCATCAAAATAACGGATCCATGTTTTGCTTGAAATTTTTTCAATGTTTTTTCAAGAGAAGATTCGGCCAAATCCTGTAGATTTACATCTAAGGTTGTATATATATCCAACCCTGGTTTTGCACCAAATTCGCTCTGCTCTTCTAATGGCATGTATATTCCTCCAGCCACTTTTTGCATTACAATTTCTTTATTTTCTCCTGTCAATTCCTCATTAAATCTTCCTTCTATTCCCACTTTTAATTTACCAGAGTCCCTAATATAACCAATAGTCCGCTGCGCCAAGAATCCAAAAGGCATTTTTCTTGTATTTTCTTGTTCTACTATCAATCCCGATTGATTTTTTGACAAATTGAAAATAGGGAATGACTTAATAAGTTTAAAATCCAAGAAAGATACTTTTCGAGCAATTGGGAAAAAACGTTTCCCACTTTCTCTGGCATCATTAAGAGCCAATTTCCATTCTGTAGCGGTTTTTACAGTCAATTTAGCCGCTAAAGCTTGTGCTAGTGAATCTATCTTTTGATTCCAAACCGTATCGAGCAATCCTTCGGCTTTTGTATCCATAAAAAGGTTAAATGTAGGAATGGTAGTCGCTAACATTCGTCCATCATATGTATAAATATTGCCTCTTTCTGCTATAATTTTTCGCTGTGCAAGTGTAAAGTTATCGCCTACTTTTTTCCAATATGCCCCATCGAAATATTGAGTGTCCACTATTTTCCATACGATAAGCAGGCTCACTATAAGTAGTATGCCAAAAACAAAGTAGGTTCTATAAAGGATGTTACTCTTGGTGTTCAAATTCTTTTTTATCTAATGTTATTCTAAAAGGGGGTTTATCCAATGGTACTAAATTCATTTCTTGTGCTTTTGGTGTTACTTCAGACAATTTGCTTTTATACATCAAGTCGCTTTTTTTTGTCAAATATTCCCATCGCAATTCCTTCAATTCATTCGCTTTATAATTTATTTCTCTAATCAAACTAATGGCTTTATGATTGTTCCAAATGTACAGCATAGAAAGTGCAAACAAATACACTACAAACTGTAAATTCTTTTTTGTCCACTCTAAGAGATACTTTATTGTACCTTCCAAAGTATATTCCATTATTTTAATTTTTAATTTTTTCCATGACTCTCAACTTTGCACTTCTACTCCTACTATTTTGTTTTATCTCCGCTGCAGATGGAGCAATTGCTTTTTTTGCAATAACTTTCCAAGGCCATTCGTTTCGTTTTCCAAATATATCGGTAGAAGACTGCTCATCAAATTCACCATACTTCATATAATTTTTCACAATTCGATCTTCCAAAGAATGAAATGTAATAATTGATATTCTACCACCCACTTTTACAATTTTAGACATACTTTCTAGCATACGTTTCAACGTACCAAGTTCATCATTAACTTCCATTCGTAACGCTTGATATACTGGAGCCGCATAACTTTCAAAGGGTCCAAACTTAATACCAAGAAGAATTTCATTTAAATCATCACTTTTTTCAAACTTCTTGTGCGCTCGTTTCTCTAGAATCCTTGTAGCTAATGTTTTGGCATTTCGCACTTCTCCATATTCTTGAAAAATCCACTGCAACTGCTCTTCATTATATGTATTGAGAATATCTTTTGCAGAGATAGCCATACGTTTATCCATTCTCATATCCAATTCTATATTGCTACGATATGAAAAACCACTAGCATCATCATTGAATTGAAAACTACTCACGCCCAAATCGGCTAGCACGCCATCTACTTCTTGAATACCAATAGCTATTAGATAGTCCGATGCATTTTCAAAATTTTCTCGAATTAGCTCTAATCTAGCATCATCCCATTTATTTTGAAAAGCACTTTCATCTTGGTCAAAAGCATACAATTTGCCTTTGGGTCCTAGCTGGTCCAGCAAAAGTTTGGAATGTCCACCACCGCCATACGTCAAATCTACATAGACCCCGTCTTTATTAAGATTTAGACTATCAATAGACTCGTTTAAAAGAACGCTTATATGATACATTTCTCCGTATTATCTAAATTTATGAATACATTATATTATTTATAAATCAAGATTTCCTAAAACTCGCTCTGCCAAATCTTCAAAAGAACTATTGTCCTGCTGATTCATCAATTCATTGTATTTTTTACTATCCCAGATTTCAAAATAATCCTTTACAGGTGTCAATACAATTTCTTTAGATATACCCGCATATTCCAATAATTGCTTTGAAATATTAATTCTATCGCCTGCATCCAAAGTCATTTCGGTAGCACCGCTGTAAAATCTTCTTACAAATTCTCTGTTTTCTCTATTAAATGTATTTAATACATCAATTTTTGCTTTCACTTCTTTCCATACATCATATGGATATAATGTAAGGCAATTTTCAAAACCTCTATTAACTACAAATTTATTTTGAGCCTCTTCCGACATCCCTTCTTTAAGAGCTGTAGGAATTCTCAATCTACCTTTGTCATCTATTTTAATAAAACTTTCACCTAAAAAAGCCATATGTGAATAAAAATTTCCACAAAATTACACTTCTTTTTTTAATTCCCCCATATTTTCCCACTTTTTTTAAATAAATTTTTCAACAAAATAGACTTAATCGTGTTGGTAAAATGTTGATTACTTATTTATAAGAAGTCAAATACCTTTTATTTACTTATATTTAGATAATTTTTATCTCATAATTATCAACAATAATTTCATCATTTTAAATCAACATATGTAGATAGTCTGTTTAATTTGAGTCATTTATGTGATTTTACTACAATTGTGGATAATTTAAATATTTAAATTAATCTCAATATATTGATTTTCATTAATTTATAAACATCGTAGTTTTATCAATATCTAAAAATGTACTATCTATAGTTCAGCTAAATAGATGTCCACAGCATCAAGTTATAACAAAAAAATGACTTTATTGATAATACACTATTTTTGCAGATCAGAATCTAAATGTAAATACATGAAAATACGCAAAACATTGATTTTATTGTACACTACAATGGGTTTTATGCTTTTTTCACAATCGCCCGAAACAAAAAGTGTAACAAGAATGATGTCTTTGGGGGAAAATGTGGGAATCAAAACCAAAATGCCTTTTGCAAATGAAAAAGATCTTACAAAACTGCTTAATCAATGGATGAAAGCTCTTTCTGTAGAAAATGTAGAAGCGCCAAATGGAAGCAATGAACTGATCTATGATAAGGTACCCATGAATAGGTATGTTCATAGAATGAAAATATATAATACATTTTTACAAGAAGGCAAAGATGTTGCATGGACTAGTTTTTATTTTGATCCCACCAATAATAATATTACAAATATAGACTCCGCTTATGATTTTATAAATCAATTTTATAAAAAACATATTTCTACATTGTATGAAGATAGTATAAAAGAAGCTACCTTTCAGTTTGAAAAATTAGATGCAAGTCTTAAAAAAGAGACCAAAAAAAGATATGACGCAGAAAAAGATATAGCCGAATCAAAAAATAATATAGTGGAGGCTGAAAAAGATATTGAAATAGCTAAAAAGAACATCAGTAATAGAGAAACGGGAATCGATTTACTGAAAACAAATTTGGAAATAGCTGAGAGAATATTAAAAGAGCATAAAAAAACTGAAAAGGAAGTAGATGATGTAGAAGATGAATTTGACAAAAATAAAAACAAATTAAAATCCCTTAAAAGGAATTTAGAGAAATTGAAAAAGAACCCTGAAACAAATGCTAACTTGATGAAAGCTCACAACCAAGATATAGAAACTATGGAGTCTTTAGTAAAAGAAAAAGAGACAAAATATGAAAGCATAAAATCTATTTATAAGAGCAAATATAAAGAACTAGACAAAATCTTAGATATAGAAAAAGAAAGACTGCATGATGCAGAAAAAGAAATTAAATCCAATACAAAGACTGAAAGTAAAGGTGATAATCAAATAAAAAAAGAAAAGAAAAAAATTACTGAAAACGAAGCAATCATAACCAAGTATGAAACAGATATAAAAGTTTCATTAAATAAAGAAATTGAAACCCAGTTAAAATTTATTGAGAATTTAAAAGAACGAAGTTTAATCTACAAATAAATATGAACCCACTTTCACACTACCTCTTAGAAATCCAAGCAATAAAACTCAGTCCCGAAGCACCTTTTACATGGGCTAGCGGACGCAAATCGCCTATTTATTGCGACAACCGAATTACACTTTCCTATCCAAAAGTACGAGATGAAATTTGCAATCAATTTGTAGAAAAAATAAAAGCTCAATATCCTCTAGCGGAAGTAATAGCAGGCGTAGCTACAGGGGGTATTGCTCATGGTGTATTGGTAGCACAAGCATTAGGCCTTCCTTTTGTATACATCAGAGATAAGCCCAAAGCGCACGGAAGACAAAATTTAGTCGAAGGCGATTTGAAGCCAAATCAAAAAGTTGTGATAATTGAAGATCTAATTTCTACGGGTGGGAGTAGCTTAAAAGCGGTTGAAGGAATAAGAGAATCTGGCGCCGAAGTATTGGGCCTTTTGGCTATTTTCACATATGGATTTTCTCAAGCTAGCGAAGCTTTTGAAAATGCTAAATGCCATATGGATACGCTCACTTGTTTTTCAGAATTGATAGAAGCCTTAAAAGAACAATCAAAATTTCCACAAAAAGATATTGAATATATGGAAACGTGGATAAAATCATAAATACTTGGTCTTGTACAGTATACTTGACTTTTTTTTCAAAAAACGCTATACTCAACTCTTAAAAAGGCTTCAAACCTTTGAAGAAAGTCAAAAAGAGGTTTTAAAATCAATTATTGAAAGAAACAAAACATGCCAATATCTTGTTTCTCATAAGATAAAAAATATAGATGATTTTGAAAAATTACCTTTAGTTCATTATGAAGAACTTGAAAATGAGATCGTTTCATTAGGATCAACTAAATATTTCGCACTGAGTTCAGAAAAAATCATAGCCTGTTCAAAATCTAGCGGAACTACTAGCACTAGTAAATGGATCCCACAGAGCAAAAAAAATATTAAATACAACTACAAGGCAGGTTTTGACCTACTTTCGTCATTTATCTTTCATCATCCCAATTCAAAAATTACCGCAGGAAAAAACTTTTCACTCACAGGTAGCT
>Ga0078894_10000677_pt1 | contig 24269 bp, 32 predicted proteins | sample LauGreSu1BDMLBSD_2_FD_67506 | JGI IMG/M metagenome (GOLD analysis project Ga0078894, IMG submission 67506) | Freshwater lake microbial communities from Lake Michigan, USA - Su13.BD.MLB.SD (version 4) (version 4) | ecosystem: Environmental > Aquatic > Freshwater > Lake | place: Lake Michigan... | reverse complement strand
GACCTCCTCCTGTCATCTGTGGGTTTTATACTTAGACAATACAAAATAATTTTGGGAAAACACATCTTTTCAAAAAATGCCGGGACGTTTTGAACTGAACATTTTTCTATTTTTTTATTGATAATCGTATTAAAGGATACAATTCTCTTTATATTGGTAAAAATATAAAGAGAATTGTAAAATTTGATCGATGAGAACAGTAAAATGATAATTATAAATGGCAGAAGATAAAAAGAAGTATATCGGACCTAAAAAGGTATCCGTATGATTTTTTCATGCGAATCAAACGCAGTACGTAGAAGGGAGGGTTTAAAACCATGCCACTCATACCGTATAAGTACCATTCAGGGTCATGAGTGAAAGTGCCTTTTTTAAAGTAAAGAGTTCAAAACGAAGTAACCCAGAAGCCCGAACCACACTCGATGCAATCCACCATCAAAAGATTCAAAGTATGATGGAAGAAAAAGATAAAGTTGGATTGTATAAACAAGAACAGAATGCTCTTAAAAAGAAAATGAGCGAAACAACTTCTGATATGGAGATCTGGCGAGTAGAACGAGAAATCGAAGCGTTGGAGAAGAAGATCCGCTCCATTGAAGACGGATCCGAAATGATGGATTATTATCTTCGAACGGGTGATATTCTGTATCATTATTACGATATCCAGGATCAAATCCAGCAGGGCACTGCAAATTTTGTATCGAATAAGGCAAAGCCAGGCTCCATTTTGGCTATTCTAGAAGAGGTTGCAGAGGATGAACATTCGTCCACAAACGTGTTTGCCCTGTCTTCTAGTGAAAACGAGCAGAAGACGGAGGGATCCAAAGAGAAGAAGAGCTTCCAGCGAAATCAACTTCTGAATGATTATCTACAGATTGAAGATCCATCAATGGGTCGAAATACAATGGAAGAATATGATGATCCTTGGACAAATTGTGAAAGTTGTGGAAATGAAATGATTATGTGTCTCAATGAAGCGAATCTGACATGCTCCAAATGCGGTCACCAAGAGTTTATTTTGGTAGACAGTGATAAACCATCCTATAAGGACCCGCCCCGAGAAGTCTGTTATTATGCCTATAAAAAGATCAATCATTTCAATGAATGGTTGGCGCAATTCCAGGCCAAGGAAAGCACAGAAATTCCAGCCGATGTATATGATGAGATTTTACTACAATTGAAGAAAGAACGCATTACCAATATGGGTTCGTTGAAGCCCACAAAGTTGCGTGAAATTCTTCGTAAGATGAAATGCTCAAAATATTATGAGCATATTCCGCATATTATTAATCGTCTGAATGGTCAAAATGCACCCTTTATGTCGCGCGAAGATGAAGAAAAGTTGCGCCATATGTTTCGCGAGATTCAGCCATCTTTTAAGAAGCACTGCCCGAAAGGCCGTCGTAACTTCTTGTCATATGGATACGTCCTTTATAAATTCTGCGAGTTGCTAGAGATGGATGAGTATTTGGCATGCTTTCCCCTGTTGAAAAACCGTGATAAATTGTATTTACAGGATAAAACGTGGGAGAAGATATGTCAAGAAATGAAATGGGGGTTCATTCGCACGACGTAGGCTGAAATCGAGATTCTACTGTATTTTGTATCATAAAATTTAAAATTCGATTGATACAAAATCCCTATTTAAAAATACAACATTTGTAAAAGTAGGTATCTACCAATTCCATCACATAAATAAAAATAACCCCTCTACAAAGATGGCAGCTGTAGGTTCGGAATTTTTATATCATCTCGTGGTTAATAACATTGCACCCATCATGGCATCGAGTGTTGCTGGACTGTATACAAATTATTTTTCAGGACGAAACGCCCCGACCCCTACTCTGGTTCGGTCCGAAACCGACGATGAGCGTGAATTGGATTTATTACAAATGGAACGTATGTTAAAATGGATGAGTTTGATTTTTGAAGACTCGTTTGTACCCGTTGATAAACCTGGTGACATTGTTCCAACCGATGATACTCACAAGGCTTATAAGAAAGAGTTGTACAGTATCTACGTAACCATTTGTTCGGATTTCACTCAATACCAGAACTGGAAAAAATACAATTCGACCATATGGATGTTCTCTTCTTATCGAAACAAAAATACAAAAGCGTTGGCTCGAAAGATTCTAGGCGATGTTAAATTGTTTCACGAAGGTCTGAAAATGTTCTCGATGTTTGAGAAATTACAAAATTGACCAATCCATATCACGATAATCATTCAATCATGTCGCTTTCACTTCATCTCCAATTTCTCGAACAACGCATGGCGACCATGTCGTGTCTTCCCTCTCGCTTTGAATATTATTCCGCTATTCATCTCACAAAACTCCACAATGTCTGCTTTTATGCCTACAAGGATATTCCTATTAGTCATAAACGTTATGCAGGATTTCCTCTTACCGATAAAGGGATCGATCTGATCGATGAGACATTTAGTCACATTGGTCAAGTCAAATATTATGGACCTCGTTCTAAAATTCATTATGGCAAACTATCTACCTTTCTCGCGACTCCCATTCTGGTCGGTCGCAAACATCTTCAAATGACACTCATTCGAACCCATCATTCGAAACTTCATTCTGAAATTCATCAAATTGTTCAAAGGGGGGATCTGAATGATGTGACACTATGCGCTAGAGAATTTATGCAAAATGTGCAGGGTTAATAATTATTTATATTGTTTTCATGATAATTAACTCGCACTCTTGAATTATTTTTCTTTTTCATTTTTCATTTTCATCTCACGAATTTTCTTAAGAATTATACCATATATATTTTGATAGATTGGCATTTTTAATGTCAATAACTGTTTCGTATATTCTTCTATCATTCCTTTAAATGTTTTAGAAGCACTCTCATCATAAATGTCTTCATCCCAGTATGACATATTTAATGATGGATCCATCATATCCAGTTCTGCAAGAGTACTGTCACGTGCAATGCTTCTAGTTTTAAGCTTTAATTCTTCTTCGTTATCAGACGATTCGATAATCTCTTCTAACGTTTTATCATCCACAAGCATAGCTGAAATTCCATAATCAATAAGCATACAATCAATGTTATCATTAAACATGACATTATCTACATGTAAATCACCATGAAAAATGCCTACTTTATGCAATGCAATGATAGCATCTTTTATTTTATTTACGATAAACGTTATTTTAGAATTTATACTATCCGCACTATTTGGAAATACTATTTTTTTTGGAAAATGTGTTTGTTCACCGTGGCTTATAAACGAACTTTCAGGAAGCAAACTGAGCATAACATCTTTTAGTGAATATGGCATACGTTCCATAATTGCAATCCCCTCCGTTTTTGTAAGATATACACTACGAACCTTTGGAGAAATACCAACATTCGCCGCAATGGATTGTAATTTAAATTCTGTCAAAAATTTTTTAGGAGAAGATGATCCACCAAATAGTCTAAATGTAAATGGTACAATTTTTGTTATATATTTAGATTGATCTTCTCCACATGATGTATTATACATAGTTCCAAAATGGCTATTTGCACCCATACGTTTTCCTCGTTTATAAGAAGGGCATCCCCTATCATCCGTTAGAGCACATGTTGCTACATCGTCATTCTTACCAGAAATAAATGAGATATTATATCTATTCTGACCATTTAATCTGGTCATTCCAGGTATGGAACAATCAATCGGGTTTTCTCCAAAGAATGCATTAAATATGCCTCTACCACGCATGGTATGGCGTCTCTTAGAGTTTACATTCCGTTTTGTGTATCGTCTTTTAGACTTTACAGCACGTCTTGTGTACATCCTATCTATATTACATAATAAACGATTTTGTAATATACATGATATGGAAGAAAGTTCTTCAAAATGAAATTCAAAAATTAGACGGCTCAGAGCCTCAGTGTAGTTTTATTAGTTCAAAACCACTGTACGAATCACATATTTCAAAACTTAGTGATGCCATTCATTATACAATTATTCATCCAACAACATAATATCCAGTTATATGGAAAATATGTTATTTTTAATGATTTTAAGGAAAGTGACGTAGGGTGGGGGTCATACCGTGTTTTATTTTAATACGCGAAACGGATTCGAGTTTATTCAAAAATGGGTACTTACAAGCGGGCCGGGAAGCCGACGAGGTTGGCGCCGAGACCGAAGCCGGCACCCTGACGGGCAGTCACGCCAACGGAGGGCGAGACAGCGTCAAGGACGGCAAAGACGACGGCGGCGAGGACGGCGAGGGTGGCGACCTCATCGAGAGGCAGAGCGCGCTTCGGGATGAAGATGGCAGCGGCGGCAATAACGAGACCCTCGATCAGGTACTTAATGATGCGATTGACAATTTCAGCAAATCCGTAACCAACCATGATTCTATATTTACACGCAAGAAAAAAACTCGTCGGAACCGGTATATTATTCATCGTCTGAGTTTAAAGCATCCCTATCTGAAAGATTGTAGAGATGAGCTCAGACAAGAACGCCGTAATCGAAGATTTTTTGGACGAGGATACCGAAATTCCAGGCCAGCGCTACGTCCTTCTCAGTTTTATCAGCCCGGAGAAAGTTCTCGATAAAAAGGAACTCTTCTTCTTCCAGAAGTTTCTCCATGCGTATGAGGTGGACTGGAAGATTAAGAATCTGGAGAAGTACATGGTTGACATTGTAAAGAACATCAATGATCAGCTTGATGAGCGCTCCACAGAGTTGGAGAAAGCCGATCAGATGGCGTCTGCAGAGATTTGCCGTAAGAATCGCCTGCGTCTGGACGATGTGATGAGCCAGTATGGTCCGTTTATTCAGAAGAATAAGGCGGATTTGAACAAGACCAAGATCGTGGAAGCGTATGATGATTTCATGTACACCCACAAGACAAAGCTGGAGGAGGAGTTCTACGCTCTGAATGAGTTCCGTACCTCCATTCGTGGAGTTAAGGTCCGCGGTGTGTATGGTAACCCGAAGGAAGCTGAGCTCAAAGCTAAGAAGCTTCAGTCGAAGGATAAGTATCACAACATCTTTCTGGGCGAGGTGGGCAAGTGGACTCCGTGGGATCCCTCTCCGAACGAGATCAAGGATCAGGAGTACAACAACGATCAGCTGAACAACCTGATGAAGAAATACAAGGAGAATGAGGATTCTCGTGAGCAGTTCTTTGAGGAGCGCACGAAGGGCGCGAAGCAGGTGTCAGGCGCGTCCGTTTCAGGCGGTTCCTCGTCGGGCCAATTCGACAGCATGTTTGGTGTGCAGGGTGATTTAGCCCTTCAGCGCAAGATGGATAAGCCAGTTGTAACGATAGAGAAGATCGCCGAGGATGAGGCGAATGCACCCGCTCCCGAGAATTCGGTGGTCACCCCCGACAGTGCATAAAACGAGAGGTGTAGTAGAATGAGCATTGATCGCTCTGTTGGATTTTATTCCATAAAGGTTGTCTCCCTTTTCATTGTATCGATTCTGTATTTCATAACCGGTTCTATTTTTTCACTGATACTGGATGAAGCAGTCCCTGCAAATGACCCTGTACAACAATCTACCATTATGCTTCTCGCAGAAGTATCCATTATTTTTGGAGTGATTGGTATTGTTTTTTATATGAATCGCATGTTGATTAAGAAAATGCCATTTTTCTTGGACGGATATTTTGGGTTCCGATATTCATTGCTTCATGATGCGGCAAGTGGAATGATTGTCGGATATATCTTGTACGCATATCAAGATAAATTAATCTCAAAACTAAAAGAATTGCGTGTGCGATATACGGACATCTATGACCGCGTGGGTCAATCCGTTCGCAGCGCTTATCATTCTGTGTTTTAGAAGTATATCGTAGCAACATAATATCATATGAGTATTCCATATGATATTAGTTTGTTCATACATCTATATCATTTATGCAAAGAAACCAACATCAGGTACATCTCCGCCTACGTACAATGGGATGCACGAATTGGACGGGCCGTCGCAAAACGTGCCTTCCGGGCAGGATTGTCCATTTTCATTTGGTGATCCGCATCTGTAATTCGTGTTTGGATCCGGGTACGCAACACTTGCCATCGGATTGACCGGCTGTGCAGGGGCGCGCACGGGTCCGCTGGAGGACTCATTCTGACCCTGGGCCAAATCCTGAAATCCTGAAATGACAAAATGAGGCTCCATGCGATCAATGTAACGTACAATCATCGGCAGCACAACGACTGCCACAACCAATAATACAAGCATCGCGCCAATTCCCATTGCTTTCGGATGAGCCATTTTCTAGCAGTTAGTGAGGTTTTATTATAGTCAATAAGAGGCCGGCGGTGTCATGTGAAGATCGGAGAAAGAAGGAAGAATTGTCGCCACATCCGAACGACAATATCCATTAATACACCGTACATGTTCACCTACGCATCTGGGTAGATCCACTCCGCAACGTAACGGGCCCTGGGTCGCTTTCTCTTCTACATTATTCATATGCGATGAGTAATATACATATGATATAGCTCCTACCATCAATATCATAAATATCACGTGAATTACTTTTTTGTTCATTCTACTTTAGTATCTTTTTTGTACATTAATGGCGGGTCCTTTCAGTCTCTGAGAAGCACGCGGATCAAATTGTGATTGATCCTCTTCCTCTCTGCCACGCGCCAGCATCTCTGACTGACGCCACAATTCTGGCGCGCCCATCTTGAATTCGCCATGAACTTCGGCCTTATACCAAAAAATAGTATCTTCCAATTTATTACTTTGCGTATTGTTATTAATGACCAAACATTCATAATTTTGCGTACATTGATCCATCATTTGGCAGAAAAATTCAAAGGACGGAAAGGCGGAACCATAATTCTGATAGAGACGCTGACGATTGTTCATATACGGCTCTCTCAGAATAAAGACATAATCGACGTTCGTACGAAGAGCAGGCTGAATACCAAGTGGAAACTGCATAGTAATAATAAAAAATACTTTGAGCCAACGACCGTTCATAAATAGATAGCGAATGTTTTTATCGTGAGTCCACGAATCGTCATACATACAGTCGTCCAAAATCAAAAACGCTCTCGGATCAATATTCGACTTGATTCCTTTCTCTAGATCTTGTTGAATCCGTTGCATCACAAGTTTTTGGCGCTTTACGAAATTTGCCAAAATAACCGCATTGTACTCTCCGTGAATGAACATGGGAGGGACGATCTTTTTAAAGAAACCGTTTGACTCTTCTGTTCCGGAAATGACACACCCCATTGGCAAATCTTGATGATGAAACAACAAATCACGAACCAGAGTGGACTTACCGGTACGACGACGACCAATGAACACTGCAACCGCATCTTGCGGAATTGTTTTCATACCGAACTTCCGGAGATTGACATTTAGACCACCTTGTGCTGCCATACTAATTCTACTACAGTCCATTGAATTGTTGTGCGCTTCAGAAACACGCACACAAGTCTTCCAACCAAAGAGATGAAAGCGGTACGAAAGACGCTTCTCCAGGAGCCTTGTCGAAGTCGCGACCTTACAGAAAATGAACGTGAAACCTTCTCTAATTATGATCATTTGCAACGATATTTTCCAGCTCTCGATCAATTCACCATCCCTAAATCGGCGCTTTCCCATAAAAACATGGAACTCCCCACGAAGTATCAAATCAGTCAGTGGAATTCACAAGATCGCCCAAAATTTTGGAGTGCTATGCGCACACCGGTATCCACCGATGAGAATGCAGATCCCCCCATCCCTGAATTGTGCAATGTATTTGTTAAAACCGTTCACCTATTGAACCCGATCGATATCATCAAAGAAAAATACATCTGCCCAGATCACCCTCTTCTGCCTCAAAGCGAGAAGACATGGAAGAGTACGCTTCTCAAGTTACATAGCCATAATAATCAAGCATATGTCGATGCCGTATGCAACTTTGTGTTAAGCCGATTTCGAGAGTTAGATTTAACACCGCATTGTATCTTGTCATATGGATCATTTACGGGAATCAGTAAAAATTATCAGTACACAATTACGAATGAGTATGATACCTATCGTCAATGTCGTTGGTTTTGGAAGGGTATGGAATCTCATAGTGCACGCTTAACGGTGCTTCATGAAAATAAGGCTGCCATTCCCAATTATGACGAATTCTATCGAGAAATTACCACTTGTCCATTTGAAGACGGAGATGAATCCGATGTAGAATTGGAACCTCTTGACCTAACGGACGATACCGACAGTGATGCGGAATCAGTTCAATCCGTTACATTTGATACGATTGAAGAGCACGCCGACAATTCTTCCAATATGATGGAGATCAATCAATCGATCACACGACGCCACTCTTGCAAGAGATCCGATTCATCTCATTCGGATTCTGGATCAGATTCGGATTCTGGATCGGATTCTGGATCAGAGTCTGGTTCGGAGGCTGAATCGGAAGTGGAATTTGATATTTGTTTGGAACTCCCCAATATGCCAATTATTATGATTGCCCAGGAGGCGCAAGAAGGTGTGATGGATACATTGTTAGATGCTGACGAGATTGATGGATTTGAGCGCGAATCACAGGGATGGGAGGCACGCTGGATCGCTTGGATGTTCCAAGTGGTTTCGGCGCTCACTTTTTTACAGAGCGCGATCTGTTTTACACACAACGATCTCCATTCCAATAATATTCTTTGGCGAAAAACGAATAAAAAGTTTTTGTATTACCGAAAGCGCGATGGAACCGTCTGGAGAGTTCCGACATTTGGAAAGATCTTTACGATCATTGATTTCGGTCGATCGATCTTTCGTCTGGGTCGCCATCTCTGGGTTTCCGATGATCACTGGCCCGATCAAGATGCCGGAGATCAATACAATTTCGGACCATTCTTTGATCATTCCAAACCCAAGGTATCTCCCAATCCGTCATTTGATCTCTGTCGGTTAGCGGTCAGTTTGATCGACGGTCTCTTCGATGAGCCGCCGCAAAAGAAGAAGGGAAAAGGAATTCCGATCATGAGCGAAGAAGGATCCTGGAAAGTGTATGAGACGAAATCGCCCCTTTACAACCTCCTTTGGAGTTGGACGATCAATGACGCAGGCCAGACCATTTATGAGACAGAAGAGGGAGAAGAGAAATACGAAGGGTTTGATTTGTATATCCGGATCGCACAAGATGTTCACAGTGCCATTCCAAAAGATCAACTTCATCGCCCAGTATTTCAGCAATTTGTCTGGAAGAATAAAGTGCCATCGGACGAAAAGGTGTACTCACTTGGTGTATAATTTTTTGATTGTTGAATAGAATGCGACGTCGTACTTCGAAGAAAGTTTACAAGTGTGTACGACAAACCGCTAAAAAATACACAAGCCGCTCTTCTCCTCCCTACCCTGCACAAGAGTGTCCTAACAAAAAGATGAAAGGAAATGATGGGAGAATGTATATCTCGCTTAATTCTGAATTCGCACCATCCTATCGATGGTATCCGTATTCAAAAGAGTTGATGAAACGTCGAAATGGAAAGTAAATATCGATATCCATTTATCATATAATGAAAACATCATATGATAAATAATAAAACAAGTAATACATCTAATTGGTCTGGCAATCTCCTGTAAGAGGTGCACACGGGCATCCATTCATCACAATTGTCACACCTCCGTCCTGCTTGCGATAGTACTTCATATTACCGTCTTTCACGGTGTTGATAATGGATTGATCGAACACACCGAGACGAGAAGCATAGCCCGCACTGGGGTTAGAATAATTCTGGATGCGATTGATAAAATCGCCGGATTGCGCTTTGTTCATGCGTCGCTGGGTAATTTGAGAAGCATCATAAATAGTAGTCGGCATGTCTACCGTATTGCTATAAAATTATACTAGCCTATCGACCAATTAAACGTGGTGGACCAACTTGTAACTCCATATCTTCTCCCATACTTACACCACTAAATGAGGGCATAGACGGCAGACTGGTAGGCAATTCCATAACGGGAAATAGATCCGGAACAAGTATACCTGTAAATGCAATTAAGATCGAGCCACTGATGAAATCTTGAATAAATTGTATATTTCTATATTCCTTATCCTTGTATCTTGAACCGACGAAGCTCATCACGATGAACAGGATTCCTCCCACAAGCATCCAGGGGAACCATACGGGTATCATTTCCAGTTCGTGTGAGAAAAACACACGTGTCCTGTCCGCACTTACAGTTCCTCATAATCTCCCAAACCAATTGATTCGGATGGCGCATTAAATTCATCCAACGTTTCAATCTCCATATCATTTTCTATCGAGGTTCCTTGTTCTTCTAGGATGTGGAGAACCGGGCCGGAATCGTGTTCCGAATTGGAAACGGTTTCCTCGTTCTCATTTGATTCCAAGATCATATCGGAATCCGTTGGATGTTCAGAATCAAACATAGCATTAAATTCTCCAAAACGAACACTGGGTTTATTATCTAGCATGATAACGCCCGTAGGGGTTTCTTTAGGAATAGATGGTTCTGGTACAGATTCCGATACAGCCTCAGACATAAGTGTATGTGGAGCGGGAACAGGAACGGGAACTTCAGAAACCTCTTGTGTATTCATATTAACCGGCGGAGGAACATTGAGTTCTTCTTTTTTCTCTGTCTCTTCATCGCTATCTTCGTCCTCTTTTGATGCCGAATCATGGTTAACAAAGTCTTTCAAAATAGACTTAACAGGCACAAGACTTCGCACAGCTTGAATAATTCCTTCGTGTAACATGTTCTCAATGTTACGATAGTTCTGCTGTTTTTCCATGCCCGGAATACCATCTCGAAATAAATACGTCGAGCTCCATAATAACTTGGCTGTTTCACATAATACTTTAAATAAGAAATGCTCCACTTTTGGAATATTGATTTCCACCTTCTTATTGTTTGTCGAAAGACGAATGGCGGTTAGTACTTTGGTATGCGCAATGAATACCGCCGTAAGAAGATCCTCCAAGTAGTCACACCCAGAATTGGCCTGGATGACATGAATTTCATTGACCACTTTCTCCATATTCCAATCATGAATCTCATTCAAGTAATTTTGAAATTGCCAAAGAGCACGCTTTGGCTCTTGAACCATCACACGTTTTGCTTTTTCCAGCAATTCGACATAGAATTGAAAATAAGCCGGAACGAGGAAAACACAAAGTTGTTTTGTATATTCGGTACGAGCATCGGAATATACGGAAAGGACCGAATCACGATTCATTCTTCTTCCTTCTGTGGTGTTGTCGTGACCCTATCGAACGCACGACGTTCAAGTGTACTTCCCAAAAAAGCCCACAACGAACCGGCCAATTCTGTACAGACACCGTAGTCTTTCAATACACGATCGTCCGATAGCAAAGAATGAATAAACAATTCAGGATGATATCCTTCTTGGATATATTGCGGCAATTTATCGGAAGATAGGTGTTTCATTTCTTCTCGCTCTTTCCTACGATGCTCAAGAGTATGGTTCCACGTGTCAGAATAATGAAGTTGTAATTGTGCACATTGTTTCGCACGTCGATATGATAATTCGTTTGTTGTTAGATACTCTTTGATTTCGGAACGATTCACTCCTCGGATGGTTGACAGATAATGATCGAGATCGGTCCAAGATGGAAGACGGATTCGCTTCATTTTACAACGTGACCGAATGGGCTCTTGAAGACGTCCTGCATCGCGGCATTCCAAAATAAAGAGAACCTCCGAAGCATGTGTTTCAAGAATACGACGAAGAAATGCTTGTGCTTCTGGTGTCAGATCGTCCGCGCCTTCTAGCCACAAAATGGCAGGTTCCGTTCGGCGTGCCCAAATATGAAGTTTTTGGCGCCCGTCTCGGAGAGTCCGATCTTTTCGACACGGACAGACAAAGAGTTGTTTTTGAATTTCTTGTGCATACTTCTGGATCCAGTAACTTTTACCGCATCCAGGAGGACCTGTGACAATGAGTGGGGTATGGTCCATTTACTCATCATAATAACGGACGTGTTTATGCTCTGCGAGTTCCATTGCGGGAGCGATGTTTACGAGGTGTACGATGTTTACGTTTTACACTTCGTACACGACGTGCGCTTCCTTTTAACAATGGAGTATCTTCGCGCTCCTCTTCGTTCTCCTCGTTCTTTTTTCTTGCCATTACATTCTTCAGTTCATTCATGACTTCTTTCCTCTTTCTAGTCATCTCTGCTTCATTTATGATCTTTTTCTCTAATTTTCCTTCTTTTTCTGCCTGCTCTTTACTACGACCAGACAGGGAGTTTATTAACACTGCACCAACTGGCACTGCTGCTAAGACAATTGCAATGATTGTCCATTCTCGTGTGTCGGGCATTATATTACCACATTAGAATTTATCAGTATGACTTGCATCTTATGCTCTGCGAGTTCCATTGCGGGAACGATGTTTACGAGGCGTACGATGTTTACGACGGGATCTTCCTCCTGTGTGATTTTTTAACACAGGTGCCGTATCTGTCTCATTAGTCTTATCACTGCCAAATAGTGCAGTTATCACGCCGCCAACTGCAAACCTGACTCCTACTGCTACTGCTGCTACTACTCCTAATGCGGATACCACCAATATTGCACTAACTCCACTATTTCCTTGGCTGGCCATTATACTACCACAATAGAAATTATCAGTATGATTAAGATTGTAGTAATAGATGTTTTTATGCTTTACGAGTTCGATGTTTACTTTTTTTAGAATGTGTACGTTGTTTACGACGGGTGCCTCCAGATGCTTGCGATGATGCTTGTTCGGGTACTTTCTCGTATCCTTGTGCGGAAGACGCATTGTTTGGCGTCGTCATTTTGCTATAAGCTACTGCTCCTCCTCCAATGACAACAACTGTTGCTAGTAAACCCAACATCATAGATCCAAACAATTCAGTCGTTCCTTGAGACGAATTATTTAACGCATTGGTCGTAGCATTAACGACTGGCAGAGGCATTATACTACATATCTTTATTATTTCTTAGTGTTACTACAACAAGAAATAATGGATTAATGATATTTAATCTTTTTGACGGAACAAGGAACGAAGAGTTACACCCAAGATCACCGCTGCACTAACTACACCCACGCCCCATAGGCTACGCGAATGGCGCGATATCCACGTATTATGTTCTTCTGGATTCTGATCGGGGTGTTCGATAACAGCGTCGGGCTCAGTATTGCCAGGAATGTGTTGCTCGGAAGACATTGTTGACTACTATGATGTTTTACACAGTCTTTAGATTGAATTCTTTTGAAGAATCGCCACATAAATGCCATTATGCCACGCCCTTTGTTCAGGACTGCCAAAAATCACATCACGATCGTTAAACGTCGTTCGAATCTCTTTGCTGTATAGCGTTTTCAGATTCAGATGCTGAAATGACTCGAGTGTTCCTTCGCGAACGTGTCGCCAATTCCAATCATCCACGATAAAGACAAAAGTATTATCCAGACAATCATAAAAATGCGTGAGAGCGCGAGAATGATTTTCCTTGGAGTGTTCACCATCGTACATATAAATATTAAAAGAGGGAAGTGATTCGACATCCACTTGATAGCAATCTTTCTCGATGAAAATGGCATAATTGTCTCCCTTGTATTTCTTAAAATTCTGAATAAATTCCGTCTTGGGTCCGCCAAACTGGCTCCAATTATCAATGCATACTACCTTTGCTTGATTACCACACATAGCAGAGCAAACAGACGATCCCTTCCACGTTCCAATCTCCAAATAGCGCGCATCATTGCGATTCAACAGATTGTTATAAAAATGGCGTGTCTTGATACCCGACATTCCCTCCATATCAATAATCTCCTGTGTAATCTTGGATTCACCCCTCTCTGCTTTCTCGAATGCCTGTTCCACGTGTGTACGAAGTTCTTCCATTTGACATTCTATCTTTCTCGATCTTTAGATTCTAGCGGCTTGATGATAAGTACTGACGGTATTCGCGCACCGCGGCATCATCGATCTCTGCATTCTTGTGAAGGCTTTGCATGAGGGGATTATTCTCCACGGCCTCGATCGCGGAATAAGTATTTCGCTCACGACTCACGTCCAGGTGGAGAGGGACACGATACTCTACACGACCAATGTCACCCACACCAGGTGTAATGTCCATCGAGCGGTTAACCGCAAGTGCACGATCATTCATGATATCCGCATCGAGCTTCTTCGATAATTGACGACCAGGATCACCATTGAAGGTGGCAGATGATCCCGAGCCAGCAATCGGTTTGCGCCCACGAGCGATCTGTTCCTTATTCGGGTTCGTGCGCATGTTGTATGCAGCGGTTGGATCCATTGCGTCCGACCACGCTCCATTTCCTCCTGGACCTGTCCAAGATAGACCCGCAGAAAGCTGTGACTTCTGTGTTGGGCGTGCAATGTCATCTGGGTCATATACCTTTAGACGTTCAGGCGCGGTACCCGCTGCCATAATTCCCATACGATCCAGATAAATGGTAGATTCCTTCACGGTCGTGCGCGCAATGTCCTTTGGATCCCACACCGTAATCGCCGCCGCCCGATCGACATGTGTGTAGGGTGTACCTGTCATACGAATGTTTCCAATGGTCTCACTGCGACGAGTAGGGCGCGAATCGTCTGAATAACGTGACATACCGAGACCATTGTCTGCAGGAACAGCGTTCAATGCCATCACACGCTCTGATGTCTCATTGCGCTCATTGGGGCGAATTTCGATGGCGGACTTTCCATAATCAGCCTTATCCGCGCCCGTATCATTGGTATAATAACTAGTCATATCCGCATTACGATATCCCGCACCACCGTATTGTTGTGCGGTGGGCGCACGATACGATCCTGTCACATAACTTTCACCAAAATCCTGAGAAGAGGCCACACCTTCATACTCTACGGACGTTTCCGGACGGACCGTGTGAGGCATAATCTGAGTCGAACGAACCGTTTCCTTGATCAGATCTCCAGTCGTTGTAAAAAAGCGCTCACCCGTTTCATCAATGTAAAAGGTATCTGGCTTGTATCGACGAACTTCACCGATGTCTTTTAGTTCCGCGTTCGATCCAATAAAGTGTTGACCAGGGACCATTGGTTTATCGTACGTCTCCTTCGGATTCGAGAGGACACGTAACTCATTGGTATCTTTCGGACGCATGATTTCGTTAATCTCCAATTGCTGAAATCCACCCTTTCCGTTCATTCCAAATCTCTCTCCAAGACCTGCGCCCACTTTGGTAGGTTCAAATGGACGCTCTCCATTACGCACAACTGGCGCGTTCGATGCAATGCGTGATTGAAAGAATTCTGTATTGTCCTCCATGCCGTTGGGATTTCCATAGGGTGCGCGCGATGTCTCAAACATGTTCTCCACTTCACGCTTCTTCATTTGCATGGATCCTGAACCATTGTACATATCAAGGACACTCGTATTGGACTGAGGGGCAATGTTTTGCTTGATGCGGCCACCAAAAAAAGGCTGCATATTGTTATGTTTGTATTCAGATGATACGATCCGTTGACCGGATAATGGGCTAATCACATAATCGCTGTCCATGTAATTGGGGCTCGCTTCCGTATTGTCAGAACGATATTCCGTCATGGGAATGTTTGATTCAATGGGAGAGGGCGATGGTTGCGTACCCGGGAGGAATCCTGGTGCGTAGGGTGGCTGGTTTGTGGCGTATCCAAGTGCTGTGCCGTATGGACCTGTACTAGGTTCGGACGGATAGGTTTGACCGTTTGGCATTTGATACATCATGTCCAGCTCGGGTCCAAATCCAGTGGCGGCGGCCCCTTTCGGGGCAATCGTTAAAGCATCGCCATTCGGTCCACGTGACGCTGGCAAGAACCCTTCACGGCTCATTTGTTGACGAAAAAGTGGCCCTGTGTGATCGGTGGGTGGAAGCGTTTGCGATGATGGGATAGAAGAGGGATCTTGTTTCTTTTTTTGGCCGGTCTTAGAGACCATAAAGCCTAATCCGAGGAGTCCAGCGAGAGCGGCTACTTCCATACTATCAGTTTCTCCCTTTAATTTTTTGATAAAAGGCGACAGGCTTGATTCTCAGAACATAAACCAAATCGTACCATAAAGATTCAGAAATGTCGATCGAAGTAACATTAGAACAAGTTGCTCCCTATTCTACAGGGAAAACAGTATGGACAACCGTTACTAATTATGGGTATCGACTCTATACATTGAATATGCTGAAAAGTCTCGCTCCATTTGGCCTGGATCGGTCGGTATTGATCCTTTGTCTGGATAAGAACTCTGCGGAGTGGTTTACGAAAAGAGGGTATCATGTGATCACTGCAACCGATACACACTCTACGCACGCTACACATGAACGATTTTGTGCCTGGAATACAAAAGGGTATGATCGGATCTGTTATTTGAAGCTGGAATGGATCTTTCGTATTCTTTCTCTGAACATGAATATTTTGTTGATCGATGGCGATATTGTATTTCGAAAGAATCCGATCAGCGATCTTCAGAAATGGGAGGCGAATGATCAGATTGACGTATGGATCCAAAATGATTCACAAGATGATCGGAACACGAATAATCTCTGCACGGGGTATCTTTTTATTCGCTCCCATCCGAAAATGATTCAATTATACGATTGTGTTTCCAATGAAGGAAAACGCAAATATGAAACGTGTGCATTTGATAATAACGATCAGACGTACTTCAATACATTTGTAAAACCATTCTCACGGGTTCAACCATTGTCATTGGAGCAATATCCAAATGGGAAAATGTATTATGAGAATACAGATCGGATCAATGAGACCGCGATCATGGTTCATTTTAATTGGGTTCATGGTCATATGAAATTGGTCAACATGAAGCGTTATAAAATGTGGCTTCTAACACCAGACGATGAGTCTAGATAGAGCGTTCGTGATAGACAAATTTTTCTGTATATGTGTTCATTTCTTTGTAATGTTCATCAAGAGTATTACTGGATGGACAACATAACATATAAGAAAAACAACCATATACCATATCAATTATTGTTTGTATCATTCTATTATGGTAGTATGATACAAAATGGAAATACACATATGCCTAACGCATGTCCTTTTCGTGACCAAGTTCTGAAATGGGCGGCTGCTGAGAGGGAGTAAAGCACGATTTTTGACGATGGGTGTTATATTTCTCTTTGTCCAAATCGCGTGTCGGGATAAAGAAATCAAATGGCGTCTCAAATGTCTCCTGGGGATTATGGAAAAGAGGCTGCCATCGGTTCCACCCAGTGGCACGAAGAGTGCAAGGCGGATCGACAAGACGAGCAAAGGTGAGTGGGACGACTTCGTCCTCTGCGTGCCTCAAACTGCGCTGATGATTACGATTTGTGTCGGGGTCATACTGACCCGCGTCGCAGCGAATTTTACTTCCGAGCCGATCAATGCCTTTCAGATCCGATTCTACATCTGTTTTCCATTCACCCTCTACCCACGAGGCGCCGCTTTTCTGAATACGAGTGGTCGCATTGACAGGAAAAGTCGTTGGGCAATTTGCAGCGGGAGGATTTAAATAATAACGGGCGGCATAGGATGTGATGCGCATGTCATCGACTTGATGAAATGGATCATGTCGAAGACGGGTTAAGGCTTGTTGGGCACACGGGGCGGCCATTCTTCTTACCCTTTTTATAAAAATATTAGATTGATGCGCATGGCTTAATATTTCTCGGGTCTAACGCATACTTCATTCACCATCGGTGCAGGAGCCATCACAGCTGGATAGGCGATCATTTGATAGACCGGTAAGTGAACCGACTGAACATCGATCTTGATCGCGCCCTTTGTGTTGTCTCGGACAATCTCTTTTTGATCACGCTGCAGGGGCTGGTACTGTCTTGATGGACAGAACGTATTCGGAATATGAATCCCTCTCAAATCTGATTCGAGATCAACCATATTCCCCTTGATCAGACTCACTTCGTTTCCTCCCACTAACCCGAGAATATGTCGTTGGGGTAAAGGGTGAAGTTGCTGTGACACCAATTCATTGTAATGTTGCGGGTTTTCTTTTTTCTCCCAATGAGAGGATAATAGCGGACCGTATGCTTCGTCGATATTGCTAAGATAGTGGGCCATACTAATCCATCCGATGTAAATTAATTCATAAAAATTGACGAATCAAATCGCCAGATATCAAAAATCGACCTGCTATTCAAAATGTCTCACATTATTATCTCCCTGGACGGAAACATCGGTGCCGGTAAATCCACGCTGCTTGCTGAAATCCGCAAATCCATTCCCGAACTCCGCGTGGTAGACGAACCCGTTGGACAATGGACCGCGTTGAAAAATGATTCTGGAAAAAATCTATTGGAACTCTTCTACGAAGATAAAAAGCGATGGGCGTATACCTTTCAAAACTGTGCCATTCTAACCCGTCTGAAGAACATCAAAGAAGCTGTAGAAGACTTGGATGCAAATGGAAAGGGCTCTCAAGTGATTTTGACGGAGCGATCAGTACTCACTGATAAATATGTATTTGCTCAAATGCTACGCGATTCAGGCGATATGGACGCACTTGAATGGGAACTGTATGACAGCTGGTTCTCGATTTTCAGCAAACAACATCAAGTCAATGGTATTATTTACCTTTCCACGAGTTCCACGACTTCCAAGGATCGAATTAACATTCGAAATCGTCAAGGCGAAGACCGAATTCAGTTGGACTATTTGGATGCTCTCGACCGTCAGCACAAACAATGGATTGAATCGACCGATATTCCTGTATTAACACTCTCCACAGAACCTGGTGCTTCTCTGGAGAATAATTTACAACACATTCGTGACTTTATTCAACAACTCAAAAATAATCAATAGGCAGTAGTAAATGAGTTGCGATTTGTCCTACTAGATCTTTTTGATGTAGAATTTCTAGTTAACATCGCATTTCGTTCTTGCTGCTGTAATTGTTTTGCTTCATCTTCTTCTTGTTTTTCTCTAAGAAGTGCCACCCGCTGTTCACGACGTTGACGCTGGCGCTCCTTTTGAGCATCGCGCTGTGCGCGACGTTCATCCTCTTTCTCTGCCCGTAGAGCACGTTGCTGGATTCGACGCTCCTCTCGGAGTGCATTACGATCCTTTTTTCTCGCTTCTAATTCCCGACGTTTCGCATTACGCGTTGCATTACGCATCGCACGTGCCTCATTGCGCTCTTTTCGTATTCTTTTTCGTATGTTTCTGGTTTCATTGCGTAGACGTTGACGCTCGCTCTTTTGTCGTCGTTTCAAGCTTTCTATTTGACGAACCACATTTTGGCGTAAACGATATTGCTCTGCTGCATTCAATGTAGGCTCTCTCTGCTCCATAGCAGGCACTCTCTGCTCCATTCTCCGCAATGATCGACGTCTGTTTTTACGAGTCGAACGATCCATATTCTATTGTACGATCATAAATTATCCATAATCAATAGCCAATCGTACAAATTAACAATTAACATCACGGAGATACGAACGCGATGGGATTCCACCATTAATCCATCCTTCCGCTGCAAGCTCGGGGATGATATTCTTCGGATTCTGGATATTGTTCTTCAGCACGGGGATCATCGGGGTGTACTGCTGCGAGAAGAACTGCTCTGAGACTGTACCGCATTCCTTGCCCATGCGCACCTGTTCTGAGTGAAGCAAGAGACTCTCCACATCACGTGACGGGTTACCGCCTTGCATGAAAGGGACAGTTAAGAAGGGGCGTGCCTGAGGGCGAATCTGACAACGGTTGTTCTTGAACGCAATCTGGTTACGAAGAACAGAGTCCGCATCAATTGCCGCATTGTTGAATCCGAATCCCTCGCGAGGGTACATCAAGAGCTGCTCTGAGGCAACAGGGTTCACGCCGGTAGCTTTAGGTACAAGATTTGTAGTCTGGTAACGACCGGGTCCAACAGACTGTGAATAAAATGATTGAATTCCACAAAGGTCATCTCGGGAGTGAGTGAGTCGGTTAATCTCCATGATATCTACACGAATGCACTATAAAAAATATAGAATAAACATGATGTATCAAAATACGTATCGGAACATACCCTATTAGTGGCGTGTTCCGTAGCGAATAGGGATGATTATATCGTATTTCATTTACGCATCCTGATTTAACCATGGCAAGTGGATTGCATCCGACCCTGATACACATGCGGCGCGGCCGCCTTCTTTGCATGTTTTTCCAGGAATCTTGTATAGCCAATCAGCAAAAGACCCCTGATCATTTGGCACGGTAGTAGATGGCTGTGTAATAAATTGACGCTGGCCCTGAGTCTTTCCGAACACATCGGTGGGATCAGAAAACCACTGAACGCGGAAGAAATCATCCATTGTCTGCTTCACGGTCGGATTGCCAACCGTCGCCGCTTCAGGCCGATCCGGATTATACTTAATCTCATCCAACAACACATTCATAAACAAATTGCGTGAGGTGGGCGGCGTATAATCTGGAAGAGAAGAACCGGCATAAGGGGCGGCATCTACTTCGGCCATACCGATTGGCTCGCCCACGGGCTGTACGCTTCCTTTGGATGATCCTCCGTTCACAAAATGCTCACTCAGTTGGGGCACTTCCACACCAGTGGGAGCAACTGGATCAACTGTTGTAGTATAGGGTAACTCGTAATAGCTATCTGCTGTTTTATAAGGTGTGCCTTTTTTGGAAGGCGTATCTTTATCACAAGGAGGGCTGATAGGGACAGGTGTAGTGATCACGATCGCAACGGCAGTGATTGTGCCAAACAGAACTGCAATAAGTAAAGCGGGCAAGCCGCCTGCCACGCTGGCAATCATTCCCAAAAAGAGTGACAATAAGACAAGCCGGGCGACAAAATTTACAGTCGAGTGTTCACACATAGGCCGGTATTGTAAACTTAAATTTTGAAAAAGGACCGACGGTTCGGCCCAGAATGACGGCTCACATTCTTTCTTCTTCTCACTCATTCCTAACCCTTATCGACTTTATTTCTTATCAGTGTTTGCGCCCTGTCGCTTCTTTTCTAGCTTTTTACGTAACCGGTCACGCACCGTTGCCATACGAGCACTTCCCTCCTTTCCTGCTTTGCGAGCGATGTCCATGTCCTCCATACCAAAAGCACTCTTGATTCCTCCCATCATATCAACAAAACTGGAGTTGCTTGAAAATTCCTTCATCAACTCTTCCGCCTCACGCGCAATCTCTTGAGGCGAAATGGCACCCGACTGAACTTTCTGCTGAAGGCGCTTTCCAATCTTCGCAATCGTCTTTTGAATGATTCCTGGGTTATTGGAAAAGGTAGAAATCAGGATGTTAAAAGCCCGGGACGGGTCCTTCTCGCAATCCTTCATCATTTCAGGCGAAATCCCCAAATCCTCAGGAGTGATGTCCTTCACCATCTCTTGTGCCAGCTTTGCGAGATGACCCTTCAGAAATCGCTCAGGGAGTTTTGGGAACCCATTCTCAAACATACCCTTCAAATCGGGCATTCCCTTTCCTGAACCCGCCGGTTCATTGGAGCCATCATCCGGCTTGAAGAACTTCATGAATTTGCCAATGATATCTGAAAAATCAACACTCTCCAGTTTCTTTTTCATTTCATCCATCGCATCGTTCATCCATTCTGGTTTGGCATCGCTAAATCCCGCCTCCATAAAACAACAAATCGAAAGAATTCGAACGTGCTCCCAAATGGCTTTCTTCGAAGTGTCCGACAAACAGGCCCATACGCTATCCGCCACTGTCACGCCTGGAAGGATCGTACTTGGATTCTTCGCGTGATCAGCAGAGTCTCCTCCAAGTGTATTTGATACTTTAACCTCCTCCTGAAACCGTTTAAGACGGGCATCCGAATCCAGAGCGGAGGCGGCCTGAATCTGCGCCGTATATTCTGGAAGGGCGCCCAAAACATCCTCTACGAATTCATTGTATTTGGTCTGAAAGACTGATGGTTCCGTAGCTGAAGCCATGATTCTTCTTATGTATTACTAAAAACCGTTTCAATTAACTCGCAGTAGACTTCTACACGCCCCCTTTGTTAGGCGGTAGCCTTTTCCGCTAGAACACAAAGCACTTTCAAATACTGCCAGATAACTTCCTGATTCTTTGCACCCATCGTATCCCAGTACTTGTCAAAGATAGAGAGCGCCGAAATCATTTCATTGAACTGTGTGGAAATCTTGTGTTGGGCGATCTGGCGAAAGAGCGGGGCGTTGCGTTCATAAATTGCCGTACCACAATCTTTGTAGACATGCTCGAGGAAGAGATCCAGAATCAGACGGGGATTGATCTTTTTAGCACCCTTCACCGCTTCCGTTGCCATCTTGATTTCCTTGTCATCCGGAAAGGTCTGGCACATTTCGTCAAACAGGTTTACAAGTTGGGTGTTAAATGCGCTTAGAATCGACATCTACTATGGTATTAACCGGATATTTGCTTTAGATTGTTAGAGACGAGTCAGAATAATTCTTCGCTGGATTTGTCGAAGTAATTTCTTACATTTTCTCCAAGTATGTTCCCATAGTTCTACATAACGATATCCTAAGGATATACAAGTGTCTCTCTTCTTTAATGTATTTTCGTATAATTGCCCCATGGTACATTTTGTACGTTCGTTCATTGTAGATGTTAGAAATATTTTAGGATTCCCGTGCCAATAATCGCCGTGAAATTCATAAATCGTGCGAGTAGACGGATCATATCCATCGGCGAAATAGGGTGTATTTGGTATGTGATATTCCAATTCAAGCAATGGACACGATGCTTGAATCATACAAAGCCATTCGTGTGATATCTTAGAGATTCTTCCTAATCGAGTACAGCGTGGACACCCTTTGCCATTTATGTGAGCACACGGCGTCTGTCTAAATATCCCATGTTTTGAGCATGATATAGTAATAATTGTAACATAATTTTTATATTCCATGTAGGTATAATCATATAGATTTCCATATACAGCTTTAAACTTTTGTGTTATTTCATCGATAGTATATCGTCTTGCATTTCCAACATCTCTTGTGCTACATTTTTTACAACCAGAACCATGTAAATGTCCAGATGCAAATTGATGAAATATACCATGTTCTGGACATATAATACGTACACGTGTGTCTGAGTTTATATATTCTGTAATAGAGTAATCATATTTATCATTATGTATATTTTTAGATTCTTTTATAAATTCTTCAGTTGTTTTATTTTTTTGATTTGCTCTATAGTTAATAGCGCATATACTACAACCATTTCCACGTACATGGTTATTCGGCTGTTGAGTAAATTCACCGTGCTCTGAACATATAATGATAACTTTTGTACGACTGTCAATATATTTAACTTTACTATAATTGTATCTACTGCCGTGTGTAGTAATTGCTTGATCGATAAATTGTTCCTGTGTATTTCGTTGTGATATTATCGTTTGTTCTTTTGCACACTTCCTACAGTCTTGTTTTTCAAGATGATGCCTCGGCGTTACTTCAAATTCACCATGTGTCCTACAAATAATAATAATTTTTTTGTTGCAATGTATATAATTTGTTTTGCTATAATCGTATTTTGTACCGTGTACAGCGATAGCTTTCTCAATAAAACTTTTCGTAGTATATCGTACCATTTGATTACTTTTTATTCCTAGAATGAAATCAAATTTTATTACTTTACTTAACATTATTGACGAGCGACACTTTTTTTTATTCCCTGATCTCTCTGTGCAAGAAACGATTGCATCTGTTGATCCAATAATTCTTCCTTTTTACTTCTCTTGGCATTGGAATTGGTGGTCTGAAAGTTTGATGCCTCTCGAGTTCCTACGCTATCACTTCCGCCGAGAAAAGCAAAGTTATGCATCATACTTAGGCCACCTGTTCCACCGGTTGTTGTGTCCGCGCCGATGAAAGAATAAGAATCGCCGTATCCTCCTCCCATTTCCATATCTAAGTATGGCTCCGGCTCTGCCGGACCCTGACTGCCTCCTCCGTTCCCACCTTTGACGCCACCTCCATCTTTCATTTTGCGTTCGTATAACCAATTCATCACTTCGGCATTTGTTCGTGGTTCGGGTTCACCCGAAATGACAAGTGTCGGAGTCTGTTTGAGCCAGCTAGGAAGAGCGGGACGATTGGGGCCCGGATCTACACAAATGAATCGCAATTCCTGATGATAATTTGTTTTTGAGATTTCTTCGATAAATGCTTTTGACCATTCGCACCGGTTTGAATAGAACAGAATATGAATGGGAGCGGGGCGACTCATCCTTTTCTTCTGTACGAACGAATCGGTATCCGCTTGAACGCAAATGATAAAATTGATGGAAATGGAGTTCGGAAGGTAGGGTA
>Ga0078894_10000674_pt1 | contig 24324 bp, 19 predicted proteins | sample LauGreSu1BDMLBSD_2_FD_67506 | JGI IMG/M metagenome (GOLD analysis project Ga0078894, IMG submission 67506) | Freshwater lake microbial communities from Lake Michigan, USA - Su13.BD.MLB.SD (version 4) (version 4) | ecosystem: Environmental > Aquatic > Freshwater > Lake | place: Lake Michigan... | reverse complement strand
TCACGCTGTCAGGCGAACTCACGATGAGCCGTACACCAAAGGCTGCGGCACTGCGGAGAAGCGTACCGGCATTTCCCGGGTCCTGAATGCCGTCCAGGAATACCGCATCCTGATCGAGCGCCTCGGGAAGCGATGCTTGCGGGATGGGAATTGTCACCAGCGGGCCAGGCCCGTTGACCACCTGCGACAGCCGGTCGAAGAGCGCATCATCGAGAACCAGCGTTTGATGTGCGGCACGCTCGCAAAGCGCAAGGATCGCCTCCCTTTTGCTTGATCGACGCGGAATGACCGCCTCGGGCGCCATCGAGCCACCCGCATCGAGCCAAGCCTCAAGGAGATGCTCGCCCTCGACGATCGCCAGGCCCAGCGCCTCCCGCTCACGAGACGACCGCGACAGCGCAAGCAGGCGCCGAAACCGCTCGCTCGAGGGCGAACGGATCTCCAATCGGGGCGAAACCTGCCGATCGCTCATCGGAGGCCGCGCTGCACGAGCGCTTGCCGGACCGGCGCAAAGCTTCTGCGATGCGCGGGGCACGGGCCGTGAGCTCGCAGCAACTCAAGATGCAGCGGGCTGGGATAGCCTTTGTGCTGATCAAAGCCGTAGTGCGGATAGTCGCTATGCAGACGTTCCATCTCGGCATCGCGGTCGGTCTTGGCAAGAATGGAGGCCGCTGAAATCGCTGGGTCGAGCGCATCACCCTTGACCAGGGTTTCCACCGCGCAGCGGAGGATCGGTGCGCGGTTGCCGTCGATACGGGCAAGGTCGGGGGCAACAGCAAGCCGCTCGACTGCGCGTCGCATGGCGAGAAGCGTGGCCTGAAGAATGTTGATCGCGTCAATTTCCTCGACACTGGCGCTCGCGACCGACCAGGCGAGCGCCCGCTCACGGATCTCGGCCGCGAGCTGCTCGCGCCGCACGGGCGACAGAACTTTCGAGTCGCGCAAGCCCAAAATTGGCCGGGCGGGATCCAGAATGACGGCCGCGGCAAACACAGGGCCAGCCAGCGGGCCGCGACCGGCTTCGTCTACGCCAGCGACCCGTCTCGCCGGAGCGGCCAGACCGGGAAGCTGTGGCTGATGATCACCAGCACGAAGCCGACTCACGCCGCTTCCTTCACGGATTCACACACCCCGAGAATCGCCTCGGCGCTACGTTTCGCGCAGCCACGGGCAAGAGTGCCATGCATGTCGGTAAAGCGCTGATGCAAGCGGCCGCGAAGCGAATTGTCGTCGAGCTGCGCAAGCAATGCCGCACCCAGCGCCTCGGGGCTCGCCTCATGCTGGATGAATTCAGGCACCAACGATTCCCGACACAATATGTTGGGCAGTCCGATCCAGGGCAGCAATCCGCGATTGCGCATCAGCAAAAAGCTGAGCGCTGCCATGCGGTAGAAAATCACCATGGGACGCCCCAGGAGCGCCGCTTCCAGCGTGGCAGTGCCGCTCGCAACCAGCACGGTATCGGCAGCCAACATGGCGCGGTGTGACTGTCCGGATACGAGCGTGAGCGGCAGGCTTGAATCCAGCCTGAGCGCAGCGGCCTGCCGCCTCAGCGTCTCCAGCAGAGCAGGCGAAGCAGCGGGAAGTACGAAATGGCAATCTGGACGCTGCCGATGAATCCAGGCGGCGGTCTGCAGAACCGTTCGCCCCATATAACGCACCTCATCGGGACGGCTGCCGGGAAGAAGCGCAACAACCGGCCGGTTCAGCGGCAGCTCAAGGGCCAGGCGCGCGGCGGCGGTGTCGGTCGAGGGGTTCAGCACGTCGGCCAGCGGATGGCCCACATAGGTGGCGGAGATGCCTGCAGCATCGTAGATCGGCTTTTCAAACGGAAAAACCAGCAACATGTGATTGACGGAACGCCTGATGGCCTCGATCCGTTCGGGTCGCCATGCCCAGATCGACGGACCGATGAAGTGAACGGTCGGCACACCATGATCGCGAAGACGACGCTCGAGCCCCAGATTGAAGTCTGGTGCATCGATTCCCACAAACGCAGTCGGGCGCCGCGCGAGGATCCGCCGCGCAAGCGATCTGCGGAGCGCAAGCAACCTCGGCAGTGCACTCAGCACCTCCGCATAGCCGCGCACCGACAGTTCCTCGATCCCCGTCCACGCCTCAAACCCCTGCGCGCACATGGCACGCCCGCCCACCCCATAGGCAGCAAGCCTGGGCACTTCGGCGCGCAAGCCCTTCAGCATGGCCGAGGCCAGCAGATCACCAGACGCCTCGGCGGCAACCATCGCAAGCGCGAACCCGCAACGCGTATCGTCCGCCAGCGGCGTACGAGGGGCCTCGCCCATCAGCGCACAATGCCCCGCTCGACACGCGACAGAAAATCGGAAAGCAGCGCGAGATCCGACCCGCTGTCGGGCTCAACCGTGGCCCGGAGATCACTCAACGCTGCACGCGCCTGCTCAAGCGTCATTGAGCTGCGGTACAACAGCTTGTACGCGTGACGCAGCACTTGAATACGTTGCGCACTGAAGCCCCGTCTCCTCAGGCCTTCGCTATTCAGGCCGTGGGCGCTCGCTGAATTGCCGGCGGTCATCACATAAGGTGGAATGTCATGCAGTACCACGGTTCCCGCGCCGGTCATGGCGTGCGCACCGATCTTGCAAAACTGGTGCACTTGGGTGCAGCCACCCAGAATGGCCCAGTCGCCCACCTGAACATGCCCAGCCAGATTGGTGGAGTTGGCAAAAATGATGTGATCACCCACGATGCAGTCGTGAGCGACATGCACATAGGCCATGATCCAATTGTCATTACCGATGCGGGTTGTACCCTTGTCCTGGGCCGTACCGCGATTGACTGTGACCGATTCGCGAAACGTATTGCCATCACCGATAACGAGCGAAGTGGGCTCGCCACGGTATTTCTTGTCCTGGGGCGCGCCGCCGATCGATGCGAAGGGATGAAACCGATTCAGGCGGCCGATCGCCGTATCCCCATCAATCACCACATGGGGGCCCACCACACATCCGGCGCCGAGCCTCACCCCTGCACCAATCACGCTGTAGGCGCCCACGACCACGTCATCGTCGAGACAGGCACGCGGATCGACCACGGCCGTCGAATGAATGTTGGGCATGTCGCGCCTGTCAGCTCTGCGTGGGTACTGCATCGCCACCCGGGCGCGCAGGCGGATCGATTTCGCGCAGGGTGCACATCAACTCGGCCTCGGCTGCCGTCTGCCCGTCAACCGAGGCTCGCCCCGTATATTTCCAGATGGAGCGCGCAACGCGCGTAATCTCGACATCGAGAATCAGTTGGTCGCCAGGCACCACGGGCCGCTTGAACCGGGCCCCGTCAATGCCAACGAAATAGTAGACCGAGCGGTCATCTGACACCCGGCCCATGGTCTGAAACGACAGGATCCCGGCCGCCTGGGCGAGCGCTTCGATTTGCAACACACCGGGCATAACCGGCAGATGCGGGAAGTGCCCGACGAAAAACGGCTCATTGATGGTGACGTTCTTAAGAGCCCGGATTCGCTTGCCTGGCTCGATGTCGAGCACCCGGTCAACCAGAAGAAACGGATACCGGTGCGGCAGGTGTTCGAGGATCGCGCGAATGTCTAACGAAGGCATTAATTTTCCTTGAGGTGCGACTCGATGCGGCGAAGCCTGGCTCGAAGCTCGGGGAGCTTGCGAACCACCACCGCAGCACGCTCCCAATCGGCATTGTCCATAAGCGGGAAAATCCCGGAGTAGAAGCCTGGTTTGGTGATCGAGGACGACACCAGACTCATGGCCGAAATGGTCACGTCATCGCAGATGTCGAGGTGGCCCAGAATGCCCGCCGCGCCGCCGATCATGCAGCGCCGACCGATTCGGGCGCTGCCCGCGATACCCACGCAAGCCGCAATCGCCGTGTGCTCGCCGATCTGCACGTTGTGTGCGACCTGGATGAGGTTGTCGAGCTTGCATCCATCGCCGATGAGCGTGTCATCAAGTGCGCCGCGATCAATGGCGCAGTTGGCGCCGATTTCCACATCGGTACCAATCTGAACTCGCCCAAGCTGCGGAATTTTTTCCCATTGGCCCTGATGCCTGGCAAATCCGAAACCATCGGATCCGATCACCGTCCCGGCGTGAATCAGGCTGCGATCACCGACCACGCACCGATGACCTAGGGTGACCCGCGAGCGGAGCTCGGCCCCGACGCCCACCACCGCATCGTCTTCGATGATGCAGCCAGCACCGATGATGGCCCGGGCCCCCACGCGTACCCGTTCGCCCACCACCGCACCGGGACCGATTGCGACACCAAGACCCAGCGTTGCCGACGAAGCAATGACCGCCGAGGGATGAACCGAAAGGTTGCTTCGAGGGTTGATCCAGGCATCGAACTGACGCGCGATCAGTCCGTAGGCCCGGTAGGGGTCCGGCACTTCGATCAGCGCTGCGTTGGCAGGCACAGCGTCCGCCATCTCTGCCGAGGTCACCACCACGCCAGCCGCCGAGGCCCTCGCACGGTCCCGGTACGCTCGACTCGAGAGGAACGCGATCGATGCACTGTCGGCCGATTCAAGCGTAGCCAAGCGATCGATTCGAAGCCTCTCTGCTCCGCGGACCAGCCGGCCCGCAAGCAGTCGCACGATCTCGGACACGGGCACGGCATCCGACAGGCGGAGCATGGTGCTCTCCAGCGCTCGGACGCGCCCGATTACTTCGCTGCGGGGTCAGAGAGGGCCTGAAGCACAACGTCGGTGATATCGATGCGGCCGCTTGCATAGACCGCTTCCTGAAGGATCAGGTCGAACTTCTCCCGTTCGGCGATCTGACGAATGACACGATTGGCGCGCTCAACCACCTGCGAAAGCTCTTCGTTTCGCCGCTGGTTGAGATCTTCGCGGAACTCACGCTGTCGACGCTGAAAGTCTTTGTCGATATCGGCTGCCTCGCGTTGCCGACGCGTGCGCTCGGCCTCAGGCATCACCATGGCGTCCCGCTCAAGGCGCTCGGCCAGCTGCTTTAGCCGGGTACCAACCTCTTGGAGCTCACGGTCTCGCTTGGAGAACTCCGCCTCGAGTTTTGCCTGGGCTGCCTTGGCCGGTGCGGCGTCTCGCAGGATGCGTTCGGTGTTGACGAACCCGATCTTGGGGGTGACCTGTGCGAGTGCGGCGCTTGCACCAAGCAATAACGCGGCAGCTGCAGACAAGCAAGCAAAACGTCGGCTCAAGGACATATAAATCTCCCGCACAGAAAATTGCACCTGATCAGAAACCGGCGCCCACCTGGAACTGGAAGCGCTGCATGCGGTCAGTCGGTGCATAACGAAGCGGCCAGCCCAAACTCAGCTTCATCGGGCCGAGCGGAGACAACCAGTTCAGGCCCACGCCCGCAGCCGCGCGCAGTTCGGAGAACTCAATGTTGGAGTCGGCAAACACGTTTCCGACATCGGTGTAAAGAAAGGTGCGGATGGTGCGGTCAGCGCCTGAACCAGGAAGGGGGAACAGAAACTCTGCGCTTCCGACCACCTTCAGCTGTCCACCAATGGGCACTTCACGCGTGCCCCCTACTTGCAGTGGCTCGATATCTTTCGGTCCGAGTGAACTTGGGTAAAAGCCTCGAACCGATCCGATGCCACCGGCGAAATAATTCTTGAAGAGCGGGTACGAACGCCCCCCGAAACCTGCGCCATAGGCAACGTCGCCATTCAGTGCGATGGTGTAGTCACGGGACAGCGGCCAGTACAGCTGCTGGACCGCGTTGGTGCGCCAGAAGCGCAAATCGCCAGCCGGGACGGTGGCCTCGAAGTTGACGCGCTGAAGGCGACCCGTTGTGGGCGCAAGTGCGCTGTTTCGGGTGTCACGCACCCACCCGACATTACCAAGGAACGCGGAGGCCGAGAGTCCGTATTCGGAGACCCACTTCGTGTAGCGCTGCGGTGCAAGCGGTCCAAGCCAGAGCGAAGTGGACTCGGCACCAACACCAACGAAAAACCGATCGACTTCGGTATAGGGAATACCAAACCGCGTAGACGCGGAGAGCGTTTCGAACTTGTAATCGCCAAGCAGCAGCGCTGAAGCATTAAATGACCGAGAGGCAAGTTCAACCGTCTGGCTGATACCGTCGTCGGTGACATAGGGGTCGGTGTGACTGAGCACCACCTGACGCGCGAGTCGGCTTGAATTGACCTCGATGCCAACGATCTTGCCTGTTCCCAGGAAATTGTTCTGGCTAAGTGAGGCCGCAAGAATGACCTTCTCGGTGGTTGAAAACCCGATCCCGAGCGAGATCGCCCCGGTGGGGCGCTCAACGACCGTGACGCGGAGATCGACCTGATCCGTCGTGCCCGGCACCGGTTCGGTTTCGATCTTGACGTCGGTGAAGTAACCGAGCCGGTTAAGGCGGTCACGCGATAGCTTGATCTTGTCGGCGTCATACCAGGCGTCTTCAAACTGGCGAAGCTCCCGGCGCACAACTTCATCGCGGGTGCGAGCGTTGCCACCAATATCGATTCTGCGAACGTACGCCCTGCGCCCCGGCTCGACCATGACTGTGAAGCTCACCTGCCGGTTGTCGCGGTCGGCCTGGGGTACAGCGTCGACCCGAGCAAAGGCGTAGCCGAGGGAACCGAGACGCTCGGTCACGCTCTTGGTGGAGTCATTCAGCCTGGTTCCGGAAAACACATCGCCTGGCGCGAGTCGCATCATGGCGCGGAATTCATCGCCTCGCCCGAGCAGTTCACCGGCGAAGGTGATGTCCTTGACGCGGAACTGCTCACCCTCATCCAGCACGACGACCAACTCGATAGACTCGCGGTCCGGGCTGATGGAAACCTGGGTTGAGCGGATATTGAACTCGAGGAAACCCCGGTCCAGATAAAACGACCGCAACGTCTCCAGATCGCCCGCCAGTTTTTCGCGCGAGTAGCGGTCAGCCTTGGTATACCAACTGAGCCAGGTTGGCGTCGAGAGCTTCATTTCGTCGAGCAAAGCCTTCTCTGTGAAGGCCTTGTTGCCAACGAACCGGATCGCTGAAATGGACGCCGAGGCGCCCTCTGCGACTGTCATGGCAACCCCCACCCGATTGCGCTCGAGCGGTGTGACGGTTGAGGTGACGCGCGCCGCGTACTTGCCGCGGGACAGATACTGGCGCTTCAGCTCCTGCTCGGCGCGCTCGAGAAGGCTGCGATCGAAAATTCGGGACTCTGCGAGTCCGATATCGCGGAGCGAGCGCTTCAAGGTGTCGGCATCGAATTCCTTGACGCCGGTAATTTCGATTGAGCCGATGGCTGGCCGCTCCTCGAGCACGACCACCAAGACGTCACCGTCGGCCTGCAACCTTACATCGCGGAAAAAACCGCTCGCAAAAAGTGCCTGAATTGCCGCCGTCGCCGAATCGGGCGTGATTCGCTCGCCCACCTTGACCGGCAGATAACCAAACACGGTGCCCGGCTCGATCCGCTGGATACCCTCGATTCGGATATCGCGCACCACAAAGGGGTCGAAAGCCCTCGCTGCGCCCGGAAACCCGGCGGCTGCCAGCAAAAAATACAGGGAGGCGGATGCTAGACGGTTCGCACGAATACGGGAAACGACGCTTCGCATGCCTCAGGGCCCGATCAACCGGGTGAAGTCGTTAAAGAGTGCAAGTGCCATCATGAACACCACCAGAAGCAGCCCGACCTTTTGAGTAATCGCCATCACCTGATCGGACAGCGGACGGCGTCTGATCGCCTCGACCACGTAATATACCAAATGCCCCCCGTCGAGCACGGGTATGGGCAGCAGATTCAGAACCCCCAGGCTTACGCTGATCAGCGCGATGAACCCGAGATAGGACTGTAAACCGCTGCGGGCGGTCTGGCCTGCCATGTCAGCGATGGTGACAGGACCGCTCAGGTTTCGCACTGACAGGTCGCCGGTGAGCATGCGACCAAGCATTCGAAGCGAGAACGCGCTCATCTCCCAGGTGCGCGCCACGCCCTGAACAACCGAATCGAGCGGGTCCGCCTGAACGACCTCGGTTTTGACCCGGTCCTGAAGCATGGCCCCGATTCGCCCGCGTGGCCGCGCGTCGGTACCAGCCGCGCTCTGTGCTGACGGAATGACACGCACAGTGATCTCGTCGGCTCCACGCTGAACCACAACGACCAGGGCTCGACCCGCACTCTCCCGAACCTGTTCAATCAGGTCACGCGCGCGCCGGACAGGATCGCCGTTTACGGTGAGCACGCGATCACCCGGCCGAAGCCCCGCCTCGACAGCCGGTTCGCCGGCGATCAGGCTTCCGATCAAGACCTCTCCGGGTGCCAGTGCGAGACCGAGCACCTGAAGTGGGTCGCGATCCGGGACCTCGGACGACATGGCCCCGCGCGTTCCCAGGGTTTGCTGGCGAAGTTGCCCCCCACGATCGATGGTGAGCGAGACCGTGCCCCCCCCCAGTGACGCATCGATAATCTTGAGCCGCAGCTGATTCCACGACTGCAGCGGCGAACCGTCGACCGAGACGATTCGGTCACCTGCAACCAGCCCCGCGTCGGCGGCGGCGGTCGCTGCGGGCGGCGTGTCGAGGACAGGAACAGGCTGCTCGGTGCCGCCCAAGGCGAGCGCGGCGTAAAGAATGACTGCAAGCAGAAAATTGGCGAGCGGCCCAGCCACGACGATGAACGCCCGCTGATGAAGTGGACGCTGCGAAAATGCCCGCGGAAGGTCGGCGCTTGCGATCGGCTGAGAGGCCTCCCGGTCGCGCTCATCGAGCATCTGCACATAGCCGCCAAGCGGAATGGCGGCAATCACCCATTCGGTTCGATCGGTACCGAAGGCGCGGGACCAGATCGCCGGCCCAAACCCAATGGAAAACTTGAGGACTTTGACGCCACACCACCGGGCAGCCAAGAAATGACCCAGCTCGTGCACGAAAATGAGCAACGTAAGAGCGAGCAGAAAAGCGAGCGCCGTTTGAACGAATGTCATGAGGCATGTCGCTCCATCACCTGCTGCGCCGCCCGGCGCGCCCTGCCGTCGAGGTCGATCACCTCGTTGACATCCTGAGCGGCGCGCTCGCCTCCAAGCCGTTCAAGCGCCGCTTCGTTGATCCGCGCAATGTCGCCAAACCGGATTCGCCCCTCCAGAAACGCCTCAACCGAGATTTCATTGGATGCATTCAGGACGCACGGCGCGCCGCCCGCCGACTCAAGCGCCTCGCGGGCAAGGCGCAGGCACGGAAAGCGAACCAGATCGGGCGGCTCGAACTCGAGCTTACCGGCCGCGGCGAGATCAAGCGGCGTTACACCACTTTCGATGCGATCGGGATAGCCGAGCGCGTGAGCAATCGGCGTTCGCATGTCGGGATTGCCGAGCTGCGCGAGTACCGAGCCGTCAACATATTCGACCAGTGAGTGCACAATGCTCTGCGGGTGGACCACGACCTCGATGGATGAGGACGCCACATCGAAGAGATAATGCGCCTCGATGAGCTCGAGCCCCTTGTTCATCATGGTCGCGGAGTCCACCGAGATTTTCCGCCCCATGCTCCAGCGCGGGTGCGCAACCGCCTGGGCTGGTGTGGCTGACTCAATGGCCTCGAGACTGGCCTGACGGAAAGGCCCGCCGGAAGCGGTCAGGAGTATTCGTCTTACCCCACCGCGGCCCCCTGCGACAGGCAAACACTGAAACACAGCATTGTGTTCGCTGTCGATCGGCAACACCGTCGCGCCACCCTCGCGGCACGCGCGCAGAAACACATCGCCCGCCATGACCAGCGCTTCCTTGTTTGCGAGTAGGATGCATTTGCCAGCGCGTGCTGCCGCGATTGCAGATCGAAGACCGGCGGCGCCTACGATCGCCGCCATGACCAGATCAACTTCAGGCGCGGAAGCGATAGCGTCCAGCGCCCCGGCGCCACTGTGGACCTCGATCGCAGCACCGTGCTGACCAAACTGCCCGCGCAGGCGCTCCGCCGCGGCCTCATCGGACACCGCCACGCACTGCGGTCGGTGCTTGAGGGCAAGTTCAAGCAGCGCGTCGATCCGGCTGTGGGCGGAGAGCGCGTACAGACGGAACCGCTCGGGATGCCGGGCTACGACATCGAGCGTGCTCAATCCGATGGAGCCCGTGGCCCCAAGCACAGTGATTGCCTTCATCGCCCGATTATCGCAGCAGTTGGTGAAGCAGAGCCACAACTGGCATCGTGGGGATCAGTGCATCAATCCGATCAAGCGCCCCGCCGTGCCCAGGCAACAGGGTGCCACTGTCCTTGACGCCTGCCTCGCGCTTGAGAAGTGACTCGAACAGATCGCCCACGACTGAAAGGCCCGCGAGGAGAGCAAGGATCAGCGCGGCGGCCGCTACGCCGAAGTGCCCTAGCAGCACGGCCGGAAGAGCACCCGAGAGCAGCGCAAATTCCGCCGACACCACGCCGAGGACCGCCACGGCCAGCACGCCGGCTATCGCACCTTCCCAGGATTTCCCAGGGCTGATGGATGGCGCGAGCTTGCGACGGCCAAACGCCCGGCCCGCGAAATACGCTGCAATGTCGGCGACCCACACAATCGCCATTGCGCTAACCAGCACCGCTGGTCCACCACCGCGCAAGTCATAGAGCGCGAGCCAGCACGCGCCCAGCAGCCAGAGCGCCAGCGCGCATCGCCCAGCCCCCGCCTCATGTTGTCTAAGACGCCTGGGCGCCTCAACGAGCCAAAAGAGCGTTGCGGGAAAACATGCAGCGATCAGGAGGGGCTGAGGAATATTGCCGGACGGCAGGATTGCAACAATCGCTATACCGGAGACAGCCAAGACGGTGAGCTGCGACAGGCTCGGGAGACCACCCGATACCAGCCGGCTCCATTCGGCGTAAGCGATGAGCAGCAGCAGAAGTGATGCAAGCCCCCAGAGCCAGACCGGCCCCACCATCACAACCGGAATCAGAACCGCCAGCAACGCAACCGCGGTCAGAATCCGGGGGATCAGCATGCATTCATCCGGCAGACTGCGCCGCCACCTGGCCGCTGGTCTGGCCGAAGCGACGTTCGCGCTGTCGGTACCACTCGAAGGCCTCTTCGAGCGCTGCCGAATCGAAATCGGGCCAGTAGCGGTCGGTGAAATACAACTCTGTGTAGGCCAATTGCCACAAGAGAAAGTTGCTCACCCGCTGCTCGCCGCCAGTTCGGATGAACAGATCGGGCTCCGGCGCATAAGCCATGGCCAGATAAGGGGACAACAGCGCTTCGTCCAGTTGCTCCGGATGACTCGCCAGTTGAGGGTGAGCCGCCAGCGCCGCGCGTGTAGCCTGGAGAATGTCCCAGCGCCCGCCGTAGTTCGCGGCAATGGTGAGCGTCATCCGCTGGTTGCCTGCCGTGCGGGCCTCCGACTGCCGAATCAGCGTTCGGAGCCGTGGCTCGAACGCATCAAGGTCGCCCACCACGCGAAGGCGGATTCCATTGGCATGCAGCTGATCGACCTCGCGCTCCAGCGCCGAAATGAACAGCCGCATGAGGACCGACACCTCATCGACCGGGCGCCGCCAGTTTTCGGAGCTGAAGGCAAACAGGGTCAGAAATTCCACTCCCGACTTGGCACAGGCTTCCAGGATGGTCCGAACAGCTTCCACGCCGCGCGCGTGTCCTGCCACCCTCGGCAGCCGTCTGCTGGTAGCCCACCTCCCATTGCCGTCCATGATGATGGCGACGTGACGTGGCACCGCACCGCTTGTCGGAACACTGACAGTTGAGCTTGGAAAAATCGGCTTCACGCGACAGACGCCTGATCAGACGGTGAGGATTTCCTGCTCTTTTCCAGCGATCAGCTTGTCGATTTCCGCGATGTGGCGATCGGTAAGCTTTTGGACTTCATCCTGACCGCGCCGGTCATCGTCCTCGGAAATGGTTTTGTCCTTGAGGAGTTTCTTCAGTTGTTCGTTTCCATCGCGGCGAAGGTTCCGTACTGCGACCTTCGCCTGCTCACCCTCTCCTCGCGCGACCTTTGCCAGTTCCTTGCGCCGCTCCTCGGATAACGGCGGCATGGGCACCCGGATGAGTTCACCCACCGTGACGGGATTCAGCCCGAGATCAGCCTCACGAATGGCCTTGTCAATGACAAGAACCATCTTTTTTTCCCAGGCCTGAACGCTCAGGGTTCGAGCGTCCATGACGGCAACGTTAGCCACCTGATTGATCGGAACGAGGCTGCCGTAGTAGTCCACCTGTACGTGATCGAGCAGGCCCGAATGAGCCCGACCCGTTCGGATCTTTGACAGCGCAACCTTCAACGACTCGAGCGACTTGTTCATCTTTTGCTCGGTCGAGCTTTTGACGTTGGACAGACTCATCGGATTCCTCTGAAGCGTGTCAGGCGTAGACCAGCGTCCCTTCGTCTTCACCGGTCACGATTCGGCGAAGGGCGCCTTCCTTGAAAATTGAAAAGACCTTCAGCGGGAGACGCTGGTCGCGACAGAGCGCGAAAGCAGTGGCGTCCATCACCTTGAGGTTGCGGCTGATGGCTTCGTCGAAGCTGATGCGCTGGTATCGCGTGGCGGTGGGGTCGAGCATGGGGTCGGCGGTGTATACGCCGTCGACCTTGGTGGCCTTCAACACAATCTCTACGCCCATCTCAGCGCCCCGAAGTGCAGCGGCCGTGTCGGTGGTGAAGAACGGATTTCCGGTGCCGGCTGCGAAGATCACAACCTTGCCCTCCTCCAGATAGCGCAAGGCTTTCGGGCGAATGTAGGGCTCAACCACCTGTTCGATCTTGAGCGCCGACTGCACCCGCGACACCACCCCCTGCTGGCGCAGAGCATCCTGCAGCGCAAGTGCATTCATGACGGTGGCAAGCATGCCCATGTAGTCGGCGGTGGCGCGATCCATGCCGGCAGCGCCGCCCGCCACGCCTCGGAAAATGTTGCCCCCGCCGATCACCACCGCCAGTTCGACACCCAGCCGGGAAACGCCCGCAACCTCAGCACACATTCGTTCGATGGTGAGACGGTTGATGCCGAAAGCGTCATCGCCCATCAGCGCTTCGCCCGACAGCTTGAGCAAGACCCTGCGGTAGGCGAGTGTAGGCGGATTCGAGTGAGTCGAAGACAGATCCAAGGTTTAACCTCAGCGCGGTTCACGCCGACCCGGGGCCGATGCCTTCAGTCGGCAAACCCGAGCATTATGCGCCATTCCGGCGGGAGAAGTCGGGCAGCCGGGCGGGTATCCGCGCTGCCCGTTGCATCAGCGGGCCGCTGCGGCAGCCGCCTGGGCCGCCACCTCGGCGGCAAAGTCGGTCTGCTTGCGCTCGATACCCTCGCCCACCAGATAGAGCGTGAACGACGCCACCCGGGCACCCCGGGATTTCAATAGTTGCTCGATGGTCTGCTTGTCATCCTTGACGAACGGCTGTCCGAGGAGCGTGACTTCCTTGAGGAACTTCTGAACGCTGCCTTCGACCATTTTTTCCACGATCTCTGCGGGCTTGCCCGACTCAGCCGCCTTTTCGCGGGCGATCCGGCGCTCGGTATCGATCAGGTCAGCCGACACACCATCACGCGACAGTGCTTTGGGCTTGGCTGCCGCAATGTGCATGGCGATATCTCGCGCAAGGGTTTCATCGCCACCCACCAGGTCGAGCAGCACCCCAATCTTTGCGCCGCCGTGGACATAGCTCACCACACGCCCCTCAGCCGCGACGCGGTGGAAGCGGCGGATCGACATGTTCTCGCCAATTTTGCCGACCAGCGTGGTGCGTACCGCCTCAACGGTCGAGCCATCAAACGGCATTCCGGACAGCGCTGCGACGTCGGTCGGCGCCGACTCCGCCACCAGCTTCGCTAGCCGGGACGAGAAAGCAAGAAAATCATCGTTTTTGGCAACGAAATCGGTTTCGCAATTGAGTTCGACGATCGCGGCCTCACGCCCGTCGCCACTGATGTGAACGCCGACCACGCCCTCGGCAGTAACGCGCGAGGCAGCCTTGCTCGCTTTGTTGCCCAGCCGTACACGCAGGATCTCCTCGGCTTTTGCCAGGTCGCCACCTGCCTCGGTAAGTGCCTTCTTGCACTCCATCATGGGTGCATCGGTTTTTTCGCGTAGTTCCTTGACCATGCCAGCGGTGATTTCAGCCATCGCCTTGTCCTCCGAATTCAGTCAAATTGCTCAAAGCCCTGCTGAACCGAGCCAGCATGAAGCCGGGCGGCGCAGAGTGAAAACAGGAAAATGGCGGGTGCCCTCAGAGCTACCCGCCAGGGGGCGTCAGGCCTCCTCGCCCTCGACCTCGACGAACTCTTCCTCTTCGCTGGCCGCTTTCACGACCTCCTGGAGCGCGCTGCTGCGCCCATCGAGAATGGCATCAGCCGCGCCGCGCGCATAAAGGCGAATGGCTTTGCCTGAGTCGTCGTTACCTGGAATGACGTATGAAATACCCTCGGGCGAGTGGTTGGTATCAACCACCCCGACCACGGGAATACCGAGCTTCGCGGCTTCGGTGACCGCAATCTTGTGGTAACCGACGTCCACCACAAACAGTGCATCCGGCAGGCCGCCCATGTCCTTGATGCCACCCAGGCTGCGATTGAGCTTTTCAAGCTCGCGCTGAAAAAGCAATGACTCTTTCTTGGACAACCGCTCCACGCCACCCTCTGCGATCATCACTTCCATGTCCTTCAGTCGCTTGATCGAGGTTTTGACGGTTTTGAAGTTGGTGAGCATCCCGCCCAGCCAGCGGTGATCAACATAGGGCATGCCCGCGCGCTGCGCCTCTTCGGCCATGATTTCACGCGCCTGACGCTTGGTGCCCACGAACAACACCGTGCCGCGATTGGAGGACAGCTGCTTGAGATACTTCATCGCTTCCTGATAAAGCCCGAGGGTTTTCTCAAGATTGACGATATGGATCTTGTTGCGATGGCCGTAGATGTACGGAGCCATCCGGGGGTTCCAGAACCGCGTCTGGTGGCCGAAATGAACACCGGCCTCGAGCATTTGCCGCATGGTGGCGGACATAAACATCTCCTTGGGGGTTGAGTCTTACGCTTCTGGCGATCCACCCTGGAAGGAGCGGAAAAACTGCAGAGGTCTCAACACGCTGGAGGCGCCCGTAACGAGCGGTTTTCCATCATGAGAGGCTGTGCAGCACCCTGTTCGCCGAAAGCGCGGGGGTAACAGCTAACCTATAATCTTAACATGACTATCCAACTCAAATCATCCGAAGACATCGCAGCCATGCGCGTGGCCGGTCGCCTGGCCAGCGAGGTGCTTGATTTCATCACTCCGCATGTTCGGCCGGGCATCACCACCGGTGAGCTCGACCGCATGTGCCATGACTACATGGTGAACGTTCAGGGTACGATTCCCGCGCCGCTCAACTATGCGCCGCCGGGCTACTCGCCCTACCCCAAATCAATCTGCGCCTCGGTCAATCATCAGGTCTGCCACGGCATTCCCGGTGCGCGGGTGCTGAAGAGCGGCGATGTCGTCAACCTCGACATCACAGTAATCAAGGACGGCTTTCATGGCGACACCAGCCGGATGTTCTGTGTAGGTGAGCCTTCGATTGCCGCGCGCCGCCTCTGCGACATCACCTTCCGCGCCATGTGGCTGGGTATTGAGCAGGTGAAGCCCGGTGCAACGCTTGGCGACATCGGCCATGCAATTCAGCGCTATGCCGAGGGGTGCGGCTATTCGATCGTGCGCGAATTCTGCGGGCACGGTATCGGGCGGCGGTTCCACGAAGAACCCCAGGTGCTTCACTACGGCCGCCCTGGCACGGGCGAGCGGCTCGAGCCTGGCATGATCTTCACGATTGAACCGATGATCAACGCTGGCAAGCGTGACGTCCGTGAACTGGGCGATGGGTGGACGATCGTCACCCGTGACCACAGCCTGTCGGCCCAATGGGAGCACACGGTGCTGGTTACCGAGCATGGCTTTGAAGTGCTTACCGTATCCGAGCAATGCCCTCTACAACCGGCGAGCGAGTCGGTGGCCTGACCATGATTTCCGCGGCTGAGCTTGGAGAACTGCGGCAGTCGTATCGCGCCGCAGTTGACTCGTCGGTCGAGCAGTTCAAATCCTCGCGAAACCCCGATCGCCTGCTGTCCGCGCTGTGCCGGGCGACAGATCGGCTCCTTCGCACGCTCTGGCAAAGCAGTACGGTGCCCGCTCGTTTCACGCTCGCGGCAGTTGGCGGTTATGGGCGTGGTGAACTCTTCCCCCATTCCGACGTCGACCTGCTGATCATCGCAGACCATCCGGACAAAGACGAGGCAGCGATTCTCGAGCGGTTTATCAGCGCATGCTGGGATCTTGGCCTTCAAATCGGCCACAGCGTCAGAAGCGTGGACGAATGCCTGGACGAAGCGCGCGGCGATATCACCGTGCAAACCAGCCTCATCGAGCGACGTCTTCTCGCGGGCAAACGCGAGACATTCGATCAGCTGGGAAAGCGGATCGAAGACGAGCTTGATCCCTCGCTGTTCTTCTCCAGGAAGCTCCTCGAGATGCGGCAGCGCCACACCCGTTACGAGGACACGCCTTACAGCCTGGAGCCCAACAGCAAGGAAAGCCCAGGTGGCCTGCGCGATCTGCAACTGATTCTCTGGATCAGTCGTGCCGCCGGCCTGGGTGCCAGCTGGGCTGATCTTGCCCGCGGCAACCTGATCAGCGAGACCGAACTCCGTCAGATCCGCCACAACGAGCGAATGCTCAAGCGTATCCGTGCGTCGCTCCATGTGGTCGCGGGGCGGCGCGAAGACCGGCTGGTATTCGACCTCCAGGCCCAGGTCAGCGCGACACTCGGATTCGGGGGCGCCGATGCGCGACAGGCTTCCGAATCACTGATGCAGCGCTACTACTGGGCGGCCAAGGCGGTGGTCCAGCTGAGCAGCCTCCTGCTTCAAGACCTGCGCGAACGACTCGCGCCGCCTGCAGCCGGCGAGCCTGAGCCGCTTGATGCGGAGTTCGTCAATCGCGGAGGCTTGCTCGACATTGTCGACCCTGCGCTGTTTGAACGCGAGCCGTCGGCCATTCTGCGAGCGTTCCTGGTGCTCACCCGCCACCGGGAACTGCATGGCATGAGTGCCCTAACGCTGCGCGCAATCTGGCGCGCCCGCACGCGAATCGATGCCGCATTCCGGCAGTCGCCTCAGAACCGGTTGCTCTTCCTGGAATTTCTTCGGGCCGATCATGGTGTCACCCGCGGCCTACGACAGATGAACCAGTGGTCGGTGCTTGGACGATACCTGCCGGTGTTTCGGCGAATCGTCGGCCAGATGCAGCACGATCTGTTTCATGTGTACACCGTCGATCAGCACATCCTGATGGTGGTTCGGAACCTTCGCCGCTTTGCGATGGCCGAGCATGCGCACGAATATCCTTTCTGCAGCCAGCTGATGTCGAGCGTCCGCTCCCCGTGGCTACTGGTGGTGGCTGCGCTGTTTCACGATATTGCAAAGGGTCGCGGCGGTGACCATTCATCGTTGGGGCGACTCGACGCGCGCCGTTTCTGTCATGCCCACGGCATCGCCGATGCCGACCGAGACCTGGTGGAGTTTCTGGTGGAGCAGCACCTCACCATGTCATCGATCGCGCAGAAACAGGACCTCTCCGACCCCGAGGTGATCGGCCGTTTCAGCGACCTGGTTCAGAGCGAGGAACGCCTCACCTGCCTCTACCTGCTCACGGTTGCCGATATTCGAGGCACCAGCCCGAAAGTCTGGAACGCCTGGAAAGCAAAACTCCTCGAGGACCTGTACCGCGCGACCCGTCGCCACCTCGCCGGTGAGGCCCCCAACGCCGGGGCCATGCTCGACAGCCGTCGCGCCGAAGCCGTTCGCTTGCTCAACCTGCAGGCCATTGACCCTGAGCGCTACAACGGCTTCTGGACCCGCCTGGGCATCTCCTATTTTCTGCGCACCGATCCGATTGATATTGCCTGGCACGCCAGAGTGCTTGCGGGCGCTGCCCATCGGGACGGCGCCATGGTCCGTGCGCGGATGGCGCCCATTGGCGAAGGCTTCCAGGTGGTGGTCTACACCCGCGACCAGACCGATCTCTTTGCCCGGATCTGCGGCTATTTCGACAGCCACAACCTCTCGGTGCTTGATGCACAGATTCACACGACTCCCGACGGCGACGCACTCGACAGCTTTCTGGTGGTCGACCCGCACGCGCAAATGGGCTATCGCGAAAGACTGAGCCTGGTTGAGCGCGAACTGGCGGATGCACTGCGCGGCCCGGGCGCCCTGCCCGCTCCTGTGCGCGGTCGCCTCTCCAGGCGCTCGCGCTATTTTCCGGTTACCCCCACCGTCGACCTGCGGCCCGATGAACGTGGCGGACGCCATCTGCTTTCCATCACCGCCAATGACCGCACCGGACTGCTCTACAGCGTGGCGCGTGTCATGAGCCGGCATCAGGTCAGCCTGGTCAGTGCCCGGATCATGACGCTGGGTGAGCGGGTGGAAGACGTTCTGGTGGTGCAGGGACCGGTATTCAGTCAGCCGCGCGGAACGCTCGAGTTCGAGAGCGAATTGCTTGCCGCGCTCAACTGAGCGTTAACGCCGCGGGGCTGTTTCCTCTGCGCAGAGCGCTGCAAGCAGTTGGCGAACATCGGTCATCGACCGGGCAAGGGTGGCCATGATCGCGTCAATCGAGACGCTCTCGCTACTCGATGCCAGGCCCGCGGCGGCATTCGCAACCACCGCGAGGCAGGCGTAAGGCAGCGCCAGTTCCCGGGCGAGCGCCGCCTCGGGCATGCCTGTCATGCCAACCAGCGTACAGCCGTCTCGCGCCATACGGCCGATTTCAGCAGCGGTTTCCAGGCGAGGGCCGTTGGTGCACCCGTAGACGCCCCCTGCAATCAGCGGCAAACCAAGCCTTCGGGCGCCGCTCGCCAGGGATGCGCGCAGCTCGGCATCGTAGGGTTCGGTGAAATCGACATGCACAACCCTGTTCTCGGTGCCATCGAAAAAAGTGGCCTCGCGCCCGCTCGTGTAATCGATGAGCTGGTCTGGCACCACCAGCGTACCCGGCGAACATTCGGGCGCAATACCGCCCACCGCAGCAACAGCAACGATCTGGCTGGCGCCGGCTTCGCGCAGTGCCCAGATGTTCGCGCGATAGTTGATGCGGTGGGGCGGAACGCGATGGTCTCGCGCATGACGCGCGATGAAGAGCACCTCGCGCGCCCCCCAGAATCCGCGCGTCAGGGTGTCAGAGGGTGCCCCCCAGGGGGTCTCGATGGTGAGCCGGGCAGGCTCGCCCAGCTCATCGAGCCGATAGAGACCGCTCCCGCCGATGATTGCGAGCATGCTCTCGCCCTGCTAGTTGAATACCCGAAGCGCGGTTGCCGACCCCGGAGCAAGCCCGGCAGCGGCGAGCGCTGCGCAACGCTCATCGAGCTGCGTCATGATGGCCTCGATGCCTCGGTCTGTCAGTGGTTTGCCGCTGTCATCAATGATTCGGCCGGGCAGCCGACGGGCACTGATGCGAACGCATTCGATCATGGCGGCAAAGGGCCGCGCCTCTGGCGCTACCCGTGGCACATCCAGCAGAAAGCTGAGGCGATTGGATTGTTCACCCAGCGCAACCGAAAAAATCGTCTCACCCCGGGGCCCCAGCCGCGCGTAACGGTTGTTGCCACGCTCGACGACCGCAAGCGGGCCCGCCAACGATGCGAGTTGGGCCGGGCCGAGGGCTTCGGCTGCGTCGACATTGATGCACACCTGGGCGTCGAGACGGGCGCTCTCCGAATCGAGCGCACGGGCACGCGCCAGGACACTCGCCATGTCGCTGATTTCAACGCCTACCCCAAGTGACGCGGCGAGCTCGCGAATACGCTGGGCAAAATCGGTGTATTCCAGTGCATTGAGCGGGCCGGCGCGGTTGGCGAGGAGCAACCCGAATCGTGAGGCGCTGCAGGACTCGCCCGCTCGCGGCAGATGCCATTCATCGAGTGAAGGCGATAAACCCAGCACTTCGAGCATGACGGGCTTGCTGCCAGAGCGCCTGAATGCCTGCCCCAGTGATACCAGCTTCTCGGCGGGAACCGGCTGAACAAACCGAAGCAAGGCAATGCAATCGGTACGGTCGGACAATATCCCGCTAGCCACCTCGGGCTGGCTGACCGCGCTGGTACCCGTAGCAGCGAGGCGGGTAGAGGAAGAAAAAGCTGCAGCAGGCGGGGGGTCGCGTGGCGACTCAGCGTGCTGCGCCCGCAGAGCGGCCGGCGCAGCACGCGTCTCCGAAAGCGTTTGCTCAACCGAGAGAGGCTCAGCCGATGACCCCATCGCCGCATGCGGGCTGGTGCCGACTCGCGGCTGCGCAGTAAACACTGGCCGGGAGTCAACATATTCGAAAGGCGACCCAGCCGTTACCGCGTGTCCTGGGGCGGCAACGCGCTCCGTCGCGACCAATGCTTCGCCAAGCGATGCAGCGGCCAACGGCGAAGCCTCGGCGCTGGGCAAGCGGTGCCGGGCGGCCTCGCCAGAATGGGGTAAGGATGAGTCCAACAAGCCCAGCTGCGGCTCAGCACGCATCGGGGTGTCGGGCTGCACATCGGTCATACCCAGGCTGGGCTCGCCTCGTACGGAGGGCGGCCCTAGACTGGGCTCGCCCCGATTGGAGGCGGCACCCGAGGGCGCGGTCACGCCCGCCGCTACGCCTTGATCGGGCCGTTTCGGCTCTGCCCTGGCCGGGCGCTTGGGCTCCACGGGCGTCTCGTCGCGCACCGAGAGCCTCCGCAGCCGCCATGCCCGCCAGGCATCGAAGGCAACAACCGCCCCGATAGCCAGGGCAACAAAGAGCAGGATGCTGACGGTCAGACTGTCGATCATGCTGCCTTGGCGAAGTTCGCCGCCGCCTCGAGGTCGACCGCCACGAGGCGTGACACGCCCTTTTCCTGCATGGTGACGCCGATCAGTTGTTCAGCGAATTCCATGGCGATTTTGTTGTGAGTGATGAACAGGAATTGGGTCTGGGCCGACATTGCACGAACCATTTCTGCGTAGCGTTCTGTGTTGGAGTCGTCAAGCGGCGCATCCACCTCGTCAAGCAGGCAGAACGGCGCCGGATTGATCTGAAAAAGCGAAAATACCAGAGCAATGGCGGTGAGCGCCTTTTCGCCGCCCGAAAGCAAGTGAATCGAGGTGTTTCGCTTGCCCGGCGGCTGGGCCATCACCTGAATGCCTGCGTCAAGGATTTCCTCCCCGGTGAGGATGAGTCGCGCCTCGCCCCCACCGAACAGACGCGGGAACAACTCGCCAAAATGTCCGTTCACTGTGTCGTAGGTTTCACGTAGCAGGGTGCGGGTCTCGCGATCAATCTTTCGGATGGCATCTTCAAGGGTGGTAATCGCTTCATTGAGGTCGGCGAGCTGTGCCCGAAGGAATCCTTGCCGCTCGCTTGCCTGGGTCAGCTCGTCAAGTGCGGCCAGATTGACCGGTCCGAGGGCTGAAATGGCGTTCGACAAACGCGTGACCTCGCCCTGCAGCCAACTCGGCTTGGGGCTTGTCTCGGAAAAACGCTCGCGCAGGGTCGCCTCGGCCGCCTCGTCAACCTGGGCCTCAACAAGCTGAGTCCCGAACTGCTCGGCGTTGATGCGTGCCGCCTGCTCGTCGAGCTGGAGCGCGTGCAGACGCTCTCGCAGCGGCTCCTGCGCACGTTCGGCGGTCAGCCTTGCCTCGTCGCCCGTGCGCAACCTCTGGCTGATGTCGTCAAGTCGCTGACGAGCTGCACCCAGTGCGGCCTCGGCCTGAACCCGGTTTGCCAGCGATGACTGCAGCGCGTCCCGCGCCTCGGTGTCGGAAATATCGCCCAGCCTCGCTTCGAGTAGTGCACGTTCATCACCCGCCGACTGAAGCTGAGCGCGCGCTGTGTCGGCCGATGCACTCAGGCGCTCAATGAGGGCTTCTGCGGAACGTACGGCAAAGTCGGCTTCACGCGCATCAGCTTCCGCCTGCCGAACCTGTTCTCGCTGCCGATCGAGGGCAGACTCGGCCTCTTCGAGCACGAATTGCTGCTCTTCGGCACGTTGCTGGGTTTCGCCCAGCTGCGCGTCGAGCGAATCAAATTCACCAGCGAGCGCCTCCAGCGTGTTCTCGAAGTCATTTGACTGGCGGGCGATGTCGTCGAGCTCGCTGGTGATCCGCTCACGACTGCCTGCCAGTCGGGCGGACTCCTGTTCGAGTCGCATGGCGTTCAGCCGGAGCGTGGACAGTTCGCGAAGCGCACGGGCATGATCTTCTCGCAACACTGCAAGCTGGCGCTGCGCATCGGCAGCACCCGCCTCGGTGCGGACCGCCACCCCGCGTGCATCGTCGACCAGCATCTGCTGAGCGCGTTGCTCGCGGGCGAGATTGTCGATTTCATGAAGCCTCGCCAGCAGGCCCTCCGCCTCGGTGTCAGCCGCATGGAGCGAAGCGGAAAATCGGCCAACCTGATGACCTTCCCGAACCACAAATTGTCCACCTGCCGGCAACGAGCTTCGCCGAGAAAACGCCTCCTCGAGCGACTCGGCAACAAAGCAATGGGCGAGCATCTCGTGAAGCATCGCCTGAACGCCGGCATCGGGGCAATTGGCAAGCGATGACAGCGGCTTGAGTTCAGCCGATCGGGATGCCGGCGGCGGCGCGACGGTATCGCCAGCAAAGAACGCGACTTTTGCCGGTGGCGGGTCCGAGGCAAGCGCAGCAAGCATGGAAATACCGGTGAGCTCCAGCGCGTGGACGCGCTCTCGGAGCGTCGCTTCAAACGCCGCCTCCCAGCCAGGCTCGATCCGAAGCCGCGGATGCAGCCGCGTGAGCCGCTCCAGGCCGTGCCGCTCCAGCCAGGGCTGGATCTTGGACTGGCTCTCAAGGCGCTGCTGGAGCTGACGGAGCGCTGACAGGCGCGCGTCGATTCGCGCAAGCGACGCCTCGGCCTCACGCAGCGCCTGCTGGGCAGGCGCCCGCGCGGCGTCGAGCTCCCGCCAGCGCCGATCGGCATCTTCAAGGGATTGCTGCAGCTGCGCTTCGAGTTCCTCCGCGGCAGCCACCGACTCGCGCTGATGCTCGAGTTCGCTCGGGTCAACGTTGGCGAGCTGGGCGAGCTCGAGTTTCAGCCGGTCACGCCTGATCTGCAACGAATCGAGGCTGTTTTGCGCGTTTCGTTGTCGCAGCGCCGAAAGTTCGATGGCCTGACTGGATTGCGCCGCCAGCGCGCGGGCGGCCTCGAGCGAAATCCTGGCCTCGCGCACCCTCGACTCGGCATCCGGGTAGGCGTCGGAAAGCTGCACACAGACCGCGGCCAGTGTTTCGGCCTGCTCGCGGTCGGTCTCGAGTCGCGCGACCGCATCGCCACGCTCGGCCTCCGTTGAATCGAGCAGCGCCTTCGCTCGCTGAGCCTGCTGTGCCAACGAATCGAGGCGCTCCCGCAACTGTCCCTGAGTTTGCGCAACCACCCGGATATCGGATTCGAGCCTCGCCACCTCGGCGTTGACGTCATAGAGCCGACCCTGTGCCGCGTGAACCTCGTCCCCCGCAGCATAGTGTGACGCGCGCACCGACTCGAGCTCGGATTCCAGTCGACGAAGCTCTGCCTGGCGTTCCTCGATCGCGTTGGACGCCGCCGCGATGTGACCCGCGACTCGGCTTTGCTCGGCCACCGCATCATCGCGTCGCAGAATCCAGAGCATGCGCTGCTTGGCGTCCCGGTCGGACTCGAGCTCTCGAAACCGTGCGGCAAGTTCGGCCTGCCGCTCGAGCCGGCCGATCTGGTCGTTCAGCTCGCGAAGAATGTCCTCCACTCGCGTGAGGTTCTCGCGGGTGTCCGAGAGTCGCCCTTCGGTTTCGCGCCGCCGCTCCCGGTAGCGGGAGACGCCCGCTGCCTCTTCGAGGAACACCCGCAGCTCTTCGGGGCGCGATTCGATGATACGAGAAATGGTGCCCTGTCCGATAATGGCGTACGCGCGCGGACCCAGGCCCGTTCCCAGGAACAAATCGTGGACGTCGCGGCGTCGAACGACCTGGTTGTTGATGGAGTAAATTGACTGCCCGTCACGCCCCAGCACACGCCGCACCGACAACTCGGCAAACTGGCCCCACGAGCCACCAATGCGCCCCAGGGAATTGTCAAAAACCAATTCAACCGATGCCCGGGCCGATGCTTTGCGCGACGTTGTTCCGCTGAAGATCACATCCTGCATGGATTCCCCACGCAGCTCTGACGCCTTGGTTTCGCCCAGGACCCACCTGACCGCGTCAATGATGTTGGACTTGCCGCAGCCGTTCGGGCCAACGATGCCGACCAGTTTGCCGGGAACTTCAAACGACGTGGGCTCCACGAATGACTTGAAGCCAGACAACTTGACCTGTTTGAGGCGCACCCGAACTCCCAGCGTGAAGGGTCGAGCCGGAA
>Ga0078894_10000673_pt1 | contig 24327 bp, 18 predicted proteins | sample LauGreSu1BDMLBSD_2_FD_67506 | JGI IMG/M metagenome (GOLD analysis project Ga0078894, IMG submission 67506) | Freshwater lake microbial communities from Lake Michigan, USA - Su13.BD.MLB.SD (version 4) (version 4) | ecosystem: Environmental > Aquatic > Freshwater > Lake | place: Lake Michigan... | reverse complement strand
ATCCGATGGCTTGTGCAGCGGAGGTGGGACTTCGCGACGCAGGCGTCGGGACAGACGAACCGATCGTCCTCGGCGTCAGCGGCGGCGCGGACTCGATGGCAATGCTCGTGCTCGTCGCGGCGGTGCGGCTTCGAAGCGATCCGGCGCTCGATTCGATCTCGGTGCTCGCCTGCGATCACGGGCTGCGCCCGGAGGCTGCGGGGGAATGCGAGTCCGTGATCGCACTCTGTGAGCGAATCGGCGTTCGATCGCGCGCGGTCGAGCGGATCCAGGTCGACGCCGGCGGAAACCGGCTCGCCGCCGCGCGGGACGCGCGGCTCGCGGCGCTCTGGCGGCACGCCTCGCGCGTCGGCTCGAGATCGCTGCTGCTCGCGCACCACGCAGATGATGTCGCCGAGGGACTTCTGCTGGCCATGGCGCGCGGGGGAGGGTTGGATTCAGTACGGTCGCTCGTGCCTCGACGGGAGCACGACGGACTGGGCGCGGTCTGCCGGCCGCTTCTCGGGGTTCGCCGACTCGAGCTGCAGCGCTTCCTCGAGTCGCTCGGAATCAGCTGGCACGAGGACCCGAGCAATCGCGACCACTCCCGTGGCGCACTCCGCACCGACGCCGTGGCGTCGCTTCTCGTCGGTGAACTCGCATCGGGCATCGGGGGATTCGTCGAGGAGGCGAACGAACTGCTGCTCCTGCGAGACCTGCTCGCCGACGATCTGGCCCCGCTCGGGTCGGTAAGCGTCTCGCGCGATGCCTTCGATCGCGCGGCGGCCGCGGTGCGTGCGGCGGCGATCGTCCGGCTCGCGCGCGCCTCAGGCGGCTCGCTCGCGCGGGTCTCGATCGAACGCGCCGTCCGGGACAGCGGAAGTCCGGACAGACGGCCGAGGAAGTATGCGGGGCGCGGGGGATCGCTGCAGATCGATGCCCGGGAGGTCCGCTGGATCCGTACTACTGCGGATTGAGGCAGTCGCCGCCAAATCGATCCGCGACGCAGGTGATGACGCCGCGCTCGACCTTGACGGTCATCGGCGGTGCGATGAGCCAGAGCGGCCCGGGCGGCAGCATCTCGTGCTCGCAACTCGCGCACTCGATGGGGCCAAGTTCGTCGTGCATGGCGGAAACCGCGCCATCCGCGAGCGGGATCTCGACGGCGAAGACGAGCTCCAGGCGCGGCTCGGCGAAGTTCCCGCTGAAGAGCGTGTGGCAAGCGTCGCACGCAGGGTTGTAGAACACGATGAAGGCAGTCTCCATGCCGATCTTCTGGACCATGGAGGGCAGATAGGTCATGATCGGCGACTCGGTCAGCGCGGTACCGATGTACGGCTTCAGGTCGAGGTCGATTGAGATCATCTTCGACTTCGCGCCGGCCCCGGCGGGATCGGCTGGTTCCGCGAAGCGGGTCGAGGACGCGAAGCCGCCCGCAGCGGTTGCCGTGGCCAGCGCGAGGAGCGCCGACCACGCGGGGGAGAGGCCGCGTCGCGCGGATGGATCATGCTGCACGGGAACCCTTGCCGCGAGGACGGTCAGTGCCGAGGCGCCGGCGAGCGCGAGCGCAGGCGTCCAGGCATGGCCTTGCCTGAGCGCGGCGGAGAGGCATGCGAGGCAGACAAACGCCGCTGTTCCCGCGCCGAACACGGAGAGGAACGGGCGGCCGACACACGCGATTGCGGCGGCGAGGGCCAGTTCCCCGCCCACGATAAGCCGCGCAGCCGTGGCGGGCTCGTAGCCGAACAGCCAGGCGAGGAGCTCGCGGAGTGGGGCCGGGGTCGATGATTCGCCGAGACGGAGCTGCACGATCGCCGCGCCCGCGATGAAGGCTGCGACCGCGATCGCTGCGAGCCGGGGGTGGAGTCGGAGCTTCGGCATCGGGTCACCTCGGCGCAGGGAACTTCAGGCAGGCCTCGACGGCCTGGATGTCGTTCGCATCCTCGACCACGCACTCGACGACGCCGTCTTGAATCGCCACGATGACGGGCGTTCCGATCACGAAGTTCGGCCCCTTCACAAGCGAGCGCTTGACGCACTCCTCGCAGGGGTTGTCCAAGTGCCCCGCGGGATCGGTGTCGGGAATCGCCACGGCCAGCGTGCGCACGGGCAGTTTTCCCGTAAAGTAGCTCATGAGGATGTCGTGGCAGTGCTCGCAGTCCTCTCGATAGAAGATCACGATCCATCGGCCCGTCAGGAAGTCCGGAGGAATCTCGCCCGCGATGAGTCGCGAGAACGGATTGGCCGCGAACGGCTTTCCGACCGAGTCCTTGTACTCCGCGATGTAGAACGGATCGAGCTTGGCGGGCACGCCCGGCCACGCCGGCTTCGGCGGAGCTGGTGCTGCGACCGTGGTGGCCGGGCTGCTGACCGTCGATGCGGGCGACACCACCGACGCGAGCAGCTCCGGGTTGTCGACATCGCCGCAGGCCGCGGTGACCATGCCGTCCTTGAGCCTCAGCAGGACAGGGGTCTGGATCAGATAGTTGGGCGATTTGCCCTGCTGGCCGGCGCGGACGCGGAACAGGGAAGTCGCGACGCAGCCCTCGCACGGCATCGCGAGCGGCGACCCGGTCGTGTCGTAGATCGCGACCTTCAGCACACGCTCTTTCCTCGGGGCCGCGAAGTGATCTCGGTAGATCCGCTGGCAGACATCGCAGTCCTGCCGCGAGAAGACAACGATCCAGTCGCCGCGCTCGATGTCCTCCGGAAGCGGGCGCTCGATCGCAAGGGCGAGCTTCTGCGATCGGAATGGCTTCCCGATCCACTCGGGCCACTTGGTGAAGTAGTTCTTCTCGTACTGCGACGGCGCGGGTGGCCAAGGTCCGGAGATCGCGCCTGGCGCCGCGGTGCCCGGCGTGGCCGCCGCTGGCGAGGCGGAATCCGGGGACTTCGCGCCATCGGCGGTCTCGGGAGCGGGTGGCGTCGGATCAGAGGAGACGACCTCGGGCTTCGGAACCAGGAACACCGCGAGGATTCCGATGGCGGCAGGAACGGCGATCGGAAGCCGTGCCTTCAGCCGCCCGGCCGGAGCGAGGAGGGCGCACGCGAGCAGGACCGAGTCGACAAGGAACATCACGCTCGCAGGCAATCCCGCCTTGCCGAAGCATCCGCAGCTCCCCGCGAGGGCCTCCTTCAGACCGTCCTTGAGACCGGCCTGGACCATCGCGGTCAGCAGGATGACGCAGAAAAGCCCGAGCGTGAGCACCGCGATCGACCGGGCCCACCGGGTCGTCAGCACGGCGAGCGCGATGAAGATCTCGGCGCCGATGATCGTGCGAAGCGACCACTCGAAGAACTGGGTTGCGTCGACTGAACTCGACTCGACGAACCACCGCATGGCCGCCATGATCGGCGGCGGAAGCAGCAGCGGATTGAACTCGAGCGCCTTGACCATCGCGCCGTAGCCGATCCAGGCGGGGACGCCGATTCGAAGCGCGACGAGGGCCGCCAGTTGCAGGGGGGTCGAGGCGGGCGGTTGGGCAGGAGCTGGAGCGGTTTGGGTCATGGCTTGGTCAAGGATTGGTCGCGGGCGCAGGCGGGGCCGATTCTATGATCGGCTCAAGGGGCGGTTTCCGCATCCGAAGGAAATGGCGTGGCGAAGGGAAGGCGTGCGATCGCCCAACCGAGACCCGTTGCCGCTTCCGCCGGGGCTCGCCGCGGAGATCGCAGAGCGTCACCGCGCCGCGACCGCGCCCCACGCCCAAGCCGCCCGTGCCGGGGGGGGGCATCGATGGGTGCTGGTCCTGCCGGATCAGCTGAATCTCGGGATCGGTCCGGTCTCGCAGGCCGATCCGAGGTCGGCCGGCATCGTGCTCATCGAAAGCGGGGAGTGGCTGTCGCGCCGGCCCTACCACCGCCAGCGCCTCGCATGGATCATGCTCTCGCAGCGGATGTTCGCGGTTGAGGCAGCCGACCGGGGATTCACGATCCGCTACGAGCGTTCGGATGCGCCGATGAGCGAGATGATCGAGCGCATCACCAGGGAGACTGGCCCGCTCGAGGTGATGGAGCCCGCCGAGCGCGAGGTCCGCAGCGAACTGGCGACGCTGCGTGCGCGGGGCCTGCTGGTCGAGACGCCGCATGCGGGCTTTCTCACGACGCAGGCCGACCTCGCCCGGGCGCGTGCTGCGGATGGCTGGCGGATGGACCGCTTCTATCAGGCGGTGCGTCAGCGCACCGGCGTCCTGATGGATCGAGGCAAGCCGGTCGGGGGGAAGTACAGCTTCGATGCGGAGAATCGCAAGCGCTGGGACGGAACGCCGCCGGCTCCCACCCCGCCGGTGTTCGCAGGATCGCTCATCCGCGAAGAGGTGACGGAGGAGATCGAGCGCCGGTTTGGCGCCCACCCCGGCAGGCTCGATGTCGACGCGATTCCAGCGAGTTCGGCGGAGATCGAGCGCTTCTGGCATTGGGCGAAGAGGCACTGCCTGCCCCATTTCGGTCCGTTCGAGGATGCGATGAGTCGGAGAAGCCGGGGTGTCTTCCACACGCGGGTCTCTCCGCTCATGAATCTGCACCGCCTCCTGCCCGCGCGGGTCATCGCGGAGGTCGCCGAACTCGAGCTTCCGATCGCCAGCAAGGAGGGCTTCATCCGCCAGGTCCTCGGGTGGAGGGAGTTCGTGTATCAGGTGCACCGCGCGACCGACGGATTTCGCGCCGACGCGGATCCGGAGGAGCGGCCCGCGCCGAGCCCGGGCGACGCCGGTTATGCCCGATGGAGCGGTTCGCCGTGGCGCCCGCTCGCTCCCGCTCCGCCAGGCATCGATGGCGGCGCGAGGCCGAACCGGATGCGGAGCGACCTCGGACTCCCGCCGGCTTGGTGGGGTCGCGAGAGCGGCCTGGCATGCCTCGACCATGTGGTCGCCGATGTCTGGGACGAGGGCTGGAGCCATCACATCACGCGGCTCATGGTGCTGGCCAACATCGGAAGCCTCGTGGGAGTCTCGCCGCGGGAGCTCTGCGATTGGTTCTGGGTGGCCTATGTCGACGCGTGGGACTGGGTCGTGGAGCCCAATGTCCTTGCGATGGGAAGCTACGCCTATCCGGGAATGACAACGAAGCCCTATGTCAGCGGGTCCGCGTACATTGACCGCATGGGTGACTCCTGCGCGACCTGTCGCTTCTCACCGGGGAAGGACTGTCCGCTGACCGCGCTGTACTGGGCATTCCTCGCCCGCAACGAGCCGCGCCTCTGCGACAATCCGCGCATGAAGCTCCCCATCGCCAGCATGCGTGCACGCCCCGAGGCGACGAAGCAGGGCGATCTGGCCGTCTTCGCGGCCGTTCGCGAAGCGCTTGGTCGCGGCGCGGCGCTTCCAGCCGGAAAGGCGACGAAGGCATGAGTGGGCGATTGCGGTTCGAGCGGGTTTCGGATCTTCCGTGCTCCGCAGAGGAACTCGGAGATTGGCATTTCCGACCCGGTGCGATCCACCGGCTGATCCCTCCGTGGGAGTCGATCGAGGTCATTCAGGAGGCATCCCCGCTCGTGGATGGCGCCCGCGCGGAGCTCGTGATCCGCAAGTCGGGGCTGCGGGTGCGCATGGTGGCGATTCACCGGGAGGTGGATCCGCCTCGGAGCTTCGTGGACGAGCAGGAGCGCGGTCCCTTCGGATCATGGCGCCACCGCCACTCCTTCGAAGCTGGTCCGAGCGGATTCGCGCGATTGACCGACTCGATCGCGTTCGATCCGCCGTTCGGAGCGGTCGGAGCCCTGATTCCGAGGTCCGTGATGCTGCACGAACTCGAGCGACAGTTCGAGTTTCGGCATCGACGGACCCGCGAGGACATCGCGCGGCATGCCGAGGTCACGGCCCGATTCGGCGCGGCGCGCCTGCGGATCGGCGTGACCGGCGCATCAGGGCTCGTCGGCCGTCAGCTGTGCGCGTTTCTCTCGACAGGCGGGCACGAAGTGGTCCGATTCGTCCGGGCAAGGAATTGCACGGCTTCGGAGCGTCCGTGGAATCCCGACGACCCTGAACACGGGCTCGATCCGCGATGCGTGGAGGACCTCGACGCGATCGTCCATCTCGCCGGGGAGCCGATCGCCGCTGGCCGTTGGAGCGACGCGCGGAAGCGCAGCATCCTCGAGAGCCGCACCCGCGGCACTGCGGCGGTCGCGAACGCGATGGCCCGCGCGGAGCGTCGTCCACGGGTGCTGGTGTCGGCGAGCGCGATCGGGTTCTACGGCAACCGGCCTGGCGACCCGGTCGACGAGCGAAGTTCCCCCGGCGACGGGTACCTTCCGGGTGTCGTTCGATCCTGGGAAGCGGCGACGCAGTCCGCGCAGGCTGCTGGTATCCGCACCGTGCATCTCCGGACGGGCGTGGTGCTCAGCGCCGCCGGTGGAGCGCTCGCGAAGATGCTCCCCGCGTTCCGCATGGGCGCGGGCGGACCGATCGGTTCGGGCTCGCAGGGCTTCAGCTGGATCGCACTCGACGACCTGCTCGGCGCGGTCCTCTTCGCGATCCGCAGCGAGGCGCTGGCCGGCCCTGTGAACGCAGTGGCGCCGTCGTCGCTACCGCAGCGCGGATTTGCGAGCGTGCTCGGGCGGGTCCTGTCGCGTCCGGCCTTTGCGCCGCTGCCGGCGATCGTCGTGCGGGCAATGTTTGGCGAGATGGGCCAGAGGCTGCTCCTCGAGGGAGCCTTCGTGCGGCCTGCCGCGCTCGAGTCGCAGGGCTTCCGGTTCGCGTTCCCCTCTCTCGAACAGGCGTTGCGATTCGAACTGGGCCGGCCTTCCGGTGAGGCGGTGCGCTGATGGCCCGTCGTGTGATCTGGTGGGTTCGCCGCGATCTTCGACTCGATGACCTTCCGGTCCTCCAGAAAGCCTCGGGCGCGGACGCACTGCTCCCGGTCTACATCCACGCGCCTGGTGAAGAGGCGCCATGGGAGATGGGCGCCGCGCAACGCTGGTGGCTTTCGAAGAGCCTCGCGTCGTTCGGGGGATCGCTTGCCTCGGCGGGTTCGCGGCTCGTGATTCTCGAGGGTGAGGCCGCCCGCACGCTGGTTGATCTGGCGAGGCGCCTCGGAGCCACCGAGGTCGTCTGGTCGCGTCGCTTCGAGCCTGCGGCGATCATGCAGGAGTCCCGGGTCGAGGACGGACTCGAGCGGGGGGGAATCGCCTGGCACTCGTACCTCTCGAACCATCTCTGCGATCCCGACGACATCGCGACCCAGACAGGGAACCCGTATCAGGTCTACACGCCGTTCGCCCGAAATGTCCGAGGCAGGGCCAAGCCGGCGATGCCGAAGTCCGCGCCGCGGACGCTGCCGCCGGCGGACGGCGCACCCCAGGGCCTCGCGGTGGCATCGCTCGGATTGGAGCCCACGATCGACTGGGCGGGTGGCTTGGACGCGATGTGGCGGCCGGGAGAGATCGGCGCCCGCGAGCGGCTGGCTGCGTTCACGCGCGGAGGTCTTGCGCGCTATCCAGTCGGGCGAGACGAGCCGGCGAGCGACGGATCAAGCCGGCTCTCGGCGCACCTCGCGTTCGGTGAAATCGGCATCCGCCGGATGTGGCACTCGGCGGCCGAAGCGGATGCGCCCGCGGAGAGCATCGACAAGTTCCACGCGGAGCTGCTCTGGCGGGAGTTCGCAACGCATGTGCTGGTCCACTTCAAGCACACCGACCTGCGGCCGCTGCGCCCTGAGTTCGCGCGCTTCCCGTGGCGGGACGACGCGGCGGCGCTTCGAGCGTGGAGACTCGGGCGTACGGGCTATCCGCTCGTCGATGCCGGGATGCGTCAGTTGTGGAAGACCGGCTGGATGCACAACCGCGTGCGCATGGTCGTCGCGAGCTTCCTGGTCAAGCATCTGCTTCTGCCGTGGCAGGACGGCGCGCGCTGGTTCTGGGATACGCTCGTCGACGCCGATCTGGCGAGCAACACGCTTGGATGGCAGTGGGCTGCGGGCTGTGGTGCGGATGCGGCGCCCTACTTCCGGATCTTCAATCCGACATCGCAGGCGGAGAAGTTCGACGCGGACGCCGCGTACATCAAGCGCTGGGTCCCTGAGCTCGCGCGCGTGCCCGCGGACCACGCGATCGCGCCATGGGATGCGCCGCCTCTTCTGCTCGCGTCGGCCGGAGTCAACCTCGGCGTCGACTACCCGCGGCCGATCGTCGAGCACGCGAAGGCGCGTGAACGCGCACTCGCAGCGCTCGCGGCGGTCTCAGGCAAGGTCTCGAGCAGGGCTGCGGGGAAGGCAGCGGGTGACCCGACCGATGGAGCGCCCGCGTGAGCTTCCTGGGATTGGCCTGCCTTTCGCTCTCCCTGCTTGCGGCGGCGAGCCCGGTGCCGCCCGATCGCGGCGACCTTGGCGCCGCGTACCTGCGGTTTGAACGCACGGCGGCCGCCGCGCCAAAGTCCGCCGAGGTTCGCCGTGCGGCGAATCTATCGTTCGATGGCCTCACAGCCGATTTCTTCACCGGCAACTTCGCCCGGGCGCTCGTGCGACTGGCAGAGATGGAAGCCGGATTGGCGTGCGCCTCGCAAGCCGGGCAAGATGTTCGGCGCGCAACGGAGGATCGGTTGTTTCTCGCGTCCCACCGCTTCGGCGTGGAGCCTCGGCTTGGCGCGGCATCGTCCACGCAGTTCGTTCGCGTGCACGCGGAGGCTCTCGACGGGATGCGCGGCGCTAGCCCGCCGACCCACATTGTCCTCAGTCAGCAGGGTCGGACGCGGGTCCTCGAGTCGGCCGGTCTCTTGGATGCGGGAGTCTCCATTCCCCTCGGCAGTCCGTTTTCAGCTGGCGCCGTCGATGTCGCTGTCCGGATGCCTGCGATCGGAGATGTCCCCATCGGCAGGGTGTTCCTCTTCGACGGCCCGCCCGACGAACGGCGCCGTGAGCTTTCCGCGCGCATGGAAGGCAGCTCCGATCGGCTTGACCCGTCGAGCCTCGCGTCGCTGCGCGCGCGCCTGGATCTTGCGTTCGGCCCGTTCGATCGGTCGAGAAGCGCGGATCTCCTGGCGGACCCTTTGGAGCTCGTGCGAGAGCTCGAGGACGAACTCGGCCGCGCGGACCGGGGGCAGCGCCCATACGCGGCCCCCGGCGACCGCTGGCGGGTGCTGCGCGTGCACGGAATGGAACTGCCGATGCGCCAGTACATCCCGGAGGGTGATGGCCCGTTTCCGCTCGTCATCGCCTTTCACGGCGCAGGCGGCGACGAGAATCTGTTCTTCGACGGCTACGGTGGGGGCAGGCTGCTCGAGATCGCCCGAGACAGGCGCATCGCCGTGGTCTGTCCTCCGACTGTTCCGTTCGGAGTGAGCCCGAATGTCCTCGCCGGGTTTCTCGAGGAGCTTGCGAAGGACATTCGTATCGACCTTACGCGGGTCGGCCTCCTCGGTCACTCGCTCGGCGCCGTGACGGCATCTCGACTCGCGGTCCTGCGCCCGCAACTCCTGAACGGCGTGGTTTGCATCGCGGGATTTGCGGATCTCGTCCGTAAGTCCGACGCACCGCCGCGGCGGGTCTATCTCGCCGAGATGGACCCGATCTTCGCACTCGACGCGATGCGTCCGGCAGTCGAGGCCGCGCGCTTGCGTGGCGAGCCGATCGAACTGGTGGTTGTCCCGAACGAGGGGCACACGCTGGTCGTCGGCGAGGTGCTTGATCAGGCCATCGACTGGTTGCTGGCGCGCGCGCCCCGAACGACCGCCAGCGCGCCTCCCGCGATCAGCGCGCCGAGCACGAGGCCGATGAACACGGAGGTCCCTGCACCGGTGGAGAGCGAGACGAGCCCGAGCGCCGGACCGAGGAAGTAGCCGGCGCCAACGAGCGCTTCGTGGATCCCGCCCGCCTCGATCTTTGCGCCGCCCACCGCGAGGCCATAGTAAATCGCGCTGTAGTAGATCGTGCCCTGACCGAGCCCGAGGGCCGCGAGTCCCACGATCAGCGTCATCTCGTTGGGTGAGAGCACGGCGGCCGCGAATCCGCTTGAGAGAAGCACGCCGGCCACGACCAGCGTGGCGGCGCGTCCGTGCCAGAAGGCGGTTCGCCAGAGGACGATCACCGCCGCCAGGCGCGCGATGTGCCAGGTCGCACCGATCGGCGCCTGCGCCGAATCATCTGTGCCGAGCGCGTTGAAGAGATACGGGAGGATCGGAGACAGCGCGCCGATCACGAGGTAGCCCATCGGATGGAGGACGCGTGCCGCTCCGAGAAGCGACCTGTAGCCGTGTGGCACATGCTGCGCGCTCGCGTCCGGGTCATGTCGCGGTGGGTGCGCCGGGAATGCGCCGAGGAACGCGATCGCAAGCAGATTCGTGAGCAGAAGCGACGGGATGGCCCATCTCATGAGCCCGAGCGATTCGAGCGGCCCAGCGAGCGCGAGTCCGAGCGCCGTCGCCGCCATCCAGGATGCGTTCCACCAGCCGATCGCATTGCGCATCTCCTGGCCGTGTCGTCCGGACGCCAGATAGTGCTGCACGATGGGCCATTGCAGCGCGCCAAGGGCCGTCATCACGACCGCCGCGAACCAGAGCACCGCGATGTGGGGCACAAGGACCAGTGGAGCCAGCCCAGCCTGAACCAGAAGCACCAGTCCGAGCGCGGAGCGCGGCGACATCCGGCGCTCGAGAAACGCCACGATTCGTCCGGCGTTCACCGCGACGACCGTGTACAGGACCCCGTTCACGAACGCGAGCAGCAGGCTGTCCCGCTCCGAGAATCCGTACTCGCTCTCGGCGATGAAATAGAGGGCGTTCCAGAGGATTCCAGTGCCGAGCGAGCACAGGAAGGTGAGCCCGCCGATCGGGAGCGGTCGAACAGGGGTGGCGGAATCAGCCTGCATCCGGGCCGAGTGTACGGTGGCGCGCCGTGGTACACTCCTCGCGCTGTCCATGTAGCTCAATCGGATAGAGCGTTGCCCTCCGAAGGCAAAGGTTGCAGGTTCGATTCCCGCCATGGACGTTCCGAGGGCCCCGCGAAGGGGCCCTTTCTCTTCATGAGAGAAGCTCACGAGCGCAGTTCGCGTGGGCAGTGGCCCTCCTCAACGCGAACCGAAGGCGACCATGGAACTCCAAGCCTTTCAGAAGCTCATCCGAGACAAGTACTACGCGACCGACTCGCAGCGGGGCGCTCCGGGCACCTACCTCTGGTTCGTGGAAGAGGTCGGTGAGCTCGCCCACGCGATCGCAAATCGCGAGCGCGGAAAGCTGGACCAGGCGAATCTCGAGGAGGAGTTCGCGGATGTCCTGGCATGGCTGGCGACCCTTGCGAACATCTGCGATGTGGACCTCACCAAGGCGGTGCGGGACAAGTACATCGCGGGCGGCGGTCCCGAGGGATTGAAGGTATGAGCGCCGGCGCGGACATGTCGGCTCCCTGCCCGTTCTGTGGCGGCGTGCCGCAGACCTATCTCGAAAGTCCGCGCTGGCTGCTGCTTCGGCATGCGGATCCGGTCGCGCTCTCGGGCTGGATGATGGTCGCATCTCGCGCGCATCGGGCTGGCTTGGACGAACTCGACGACGCCGAGACGGCGGAGCTCGGACAGGTCCTCCGCGAGGTCGCGCGTGCCGTGCGGGCCGAGACCGGATGCGAGCGGACCTACACGATCAGCTTCAACGAGGCCGTACGCCATCTCCATGTCCATGTGATCCCGCGGCACGCAAGCGATGCGACGACCACGAGCTGGGCGCTCGCGGACCGCTACCGCGCCACCGCGCGCGGAGAGTGCGCTCCCTCCGCTGCGGCAGAGGCGACCGCCCAGGCGGTGGCGGACCGACTCTTCCAGCCGCTCCGGGCGCTCGGATTCGAGCGGCCCTCCATCCGCGGATCACACGCATGAACACGATCACACCCAGCGGGATCGAGCGCGTTCGGATGGCCTTCGCGCGTGCGCGCGCCCAGGGGCGCGTCGCGCTCATCCCCTTCGTGACCGGCGGGTACCCCGATGTCGGTTCCACCGAGCGCGTGCTGCGCGAGTTGCCCGCGGCGGGCGCAGACATCATCGAGGTTGGAGTGCCATTCTCCGACCCGATCGCGGATGGACCGGTCATCGCCGCCGCGATGCACCAGGCGCTCGCAGGCGGAGTTCGACCGCCCGACATCCTCGAGGCGGTGCAGCGTGCGGCGCGCCCTGGGTCGGCGCCGGTGCTCCTCATGGTCTCGTATTCGATCGTCGGGCGCATGGGTGCCAAGCGTTTCGTCGGCGACTCGGTCAATCATGGAGTGGCGGGGTTCATCGTTCCGGACGCGGATCCGGACGAGGCCGAGTCCATCTCCCGGCTCGCCGGCGAGCGCGGCGCGGCGTTCTGCGCACTGATTGCGCCGACGACGCCGGCTGCGCGTGCGGAGCGGCTGGCACGGCTGTCGACGGGCTTCATCTATCTCCTCGCCCGAGCGGGGGTGACCGGAGAGCGAAGTGAAGTTCCCGATGTGCGGGATCGGGTCGCCGCGATTCGGAGCATGTCCGATGCCCCGATCGCTGTCGGCTTCGGCCTTTCGAGCGCGGAGCATGTGCGGGCGGTCGGTCAGCAGGCCGACGGTGCGATCGTCGGCAGCGCCCTCGTGCGGCGAATGGCCGACGCAGTGGGCGAGGGGCGATGCGCCGTCACTGAGGCGACTGACTTCGTCCGTCTCCTCGCCGGGAAGCCCGGCTGAACGCACGCTCAGTAGCGCCGCAGCACTCCGATCACGACGCCCTGGATGCGGCAGTCCGCGACGATGATCGGCTCGAACTCGGGATTCGCCGGCTGTAGCCGGATCCGTCCGTCGCGTTCCCGGAAGAAAGTCTTGAGCGTCGTCTCGCCGCCCGGCAGCATCGCGACCACTCGCTCGCCGTTGCGAGCGGTCTCACGCTTGTCGACGAGCACGAAGTCGCCGTCGAAGATGCCCTCGTCGCGCATCGACATGCCGTCCACCTGAAGCGCGAAGGTCGATCCAGATCGTCCCTTTCGCGGCCCGAAGAGTTCCTCGAGGGCGATGGACTCGCTCTGTTCGAACTTCTCGATGGGATGTCCGGCGGCGACCTTCCCGACGAGCGGAAAGCTCAGCGAGCCGCCGGCATCTGCATGGATCTGCCTCGGCGCGATCTCGTCGGTCTCTGTCGGGAGCACGACATCAGGCGACAGCGTCAAAGAGCGAGCCTTGTTCGCATCGCGCTCGAGCGCACCCTTCGAGATGAGCGCCTCGACATGCTCGAACACCGTGACCTTGCTGACGCCGAGCTGGTCGGCGAGCTCCTGCATAGTGGGCGAGTAGCCCTTCGCGCGGCGCCACTGATCGACCAGCCTGAGAACTCGGAGCTGCTTGGGAGTGAGATTCATCGTGGATCTCCTGCGGAGGCGCGGCGCGGTGCGGCGCGGAAACGGGGGAAGGGCTTGGAAGCATCGAGTGATCCGGCGACGATTCGTTGGACGCGAACACGTCGCGCGCGAGCATTTCGAATCTCGCGAGCAGGGCGCCGAGGACCCGGGCCAGCGGGGCACGGATCCCCTCGAACGGAACGGCGTGCGGAACGGCGTGCGAATCGACCGGGAGCTGCCCATTCACACGAACGATGGTGCTGCGCGCGTTGGTGGCCGAGGCATCGCGCACGGCGATGTAGCGCTGGACATACTCGCCGCCTGGTCCAACCATCACGAGGGGCCAGTCGGCGGAGTGCGGAGGCTGGGCGGGGGACTGGGCCGGCGATTGGGCGGCGGCGTGCTGCATCGAACTCTCTCCTGAGCCGGTCCTTCGAAACCGCGCGGATCCGAGTGGGTGGATCTGTGCGCCCGAAGTGCGGCGATTGGTCCAGAGCTCGCGTTTCCCCCGCGGCGTCGGACGGCTGGCGAAGCGAACGGCCGGCGACACTCCGTCGCAGACCACGATGCGCGAAGCGCAGCCTCCCGACGTGCAAAGGACCGACGCGCGCGTCAGTCTCGCAAGGGGGCGGTGGCTGGTCTTCGTCTGCATGGTTGGGTATTCGGCCGATGTTCGGGGGCGGCCGCACATTTTGTTCGGGGAATGTTCGCCCAAACGAAAGCCGTCCGCAAGGGGGTGAAGGGCTCGACGCGCCAAATCGCTGCGGAATCTGGACTTGGGGGGCGTTAGGGTAGCCGCGATGGCCTTTCCCCCACCCCCGAACGAACTGGCGCTCGGCCGCACCGAACAGTCGCTTGCGGACCTTTTCCCCCTCGATCGCTCGTACTGCTTCCTGAATCATGGGAGCTTCGGAAGCGTGCCGCATGAGGTGCTCGCGACGCAGCAGGCGATCCGGATGGAGATTGAGGCTCGACCCATCGAGATGTTGGACCGGCGCCTTCGTGCGAATCTCTCGGCCGCGCGGGCTCGGGTCGCGCAATTCGTGGGAACGGAACCCGAGCGACTCGGGTTCGTCGTCAACGCGACCGAAGGCGTCAACGCATTTCTTCGGTCGCTCAGGTGGGAGCGCGGGGACGAGGTGATCGTCGTCGACCAGGTCTACAACGCCATGCGGCAGTCGCTGCTCCGCCTGACGAGGGAGTTCGGCATCGGCCTTCGGATCGTCGAGGTCGGGCTGCCGGTGCCGACGCCGTCTGCGTGGATCGACGCCGTCGAGTCCGCCTTCACCCCGCGGACGCGCATGCTGCTCATCGATCACATCACGAGCCCTACCGCGCTGGTGCTACCGGTTGTCGAGCTCGTTCGGCGCGCGCGGGCCCGTGGTGTGCGGACGCTGGTCGACGGCGCGCACGCTCCCGGATCGATCGCCCTGTCGATCGACGCGATCGGAGCAGACGCCTATACGGCCAACTTGCACAAGTGGGTCTGTGCGCCCAAGGGCTGCGCGTTTCTGGCGGTCTCTTCGGAGCACGCCACGGAGGTTCATCCGCTTGCAACGAGCCACTTCTTCGGCGAGGGGTACACGCGCGAGTTCGACTGGCAGGGAACGAGGGATGTGAGCTCCTGGCTCGCTGCGCCAGCAGCGATCGACTTCTTCGAACGCTTCGGATGGGAGCGCGTCCGCGCGCGGAACCACTCGCTCGCCTGCTGGGCGCAGAGGTTCCTCTGCGCGCGCTGGAGTGTCGAGCCGATCTCGCCGCTCGATGGGTCGATGCTCGCATCGATGGCCGCGGTCTGGCTGCCGCCACGGGTTCAGGCGATGTTCGGAAGCGCAGTGGAGTTGCAGGCGCATCTCTACGCGGCGCACCGGATCGAGATTCCCGTGATCGACTGGAAGGGACGATGGCATGTGCGCGTGTCCTGCCATCTCCACACGAATCCGGCGCTGATCGAGCAGTTGGCGGAGGCGATTCTCGGACTCGGGACCCGTCAATGCCCGGCGCCTGCTGCGGTGGACTGCAGAGCGACGGCCGGCGCGCCGACGAAGAGTGCATGATCCGCACCTCGACGATCGCCGCGCTTTCGCTGCTGATGCTGCCCGGTTGCGAGTCGCCGTGGGACTCCGCCGCCGGCACGGTCCAGCAGCGCGCGAGCGTGACGCACCGGTTGGTCGCGCGCGATGCCGGGCTCGGCAAGTGGATCGACAAGCGTCCCAAGGGACAAATCACCCATGGCATGCTGGTGATCGATGGGCCGTTGCCCGATGTCGGCTACCACGCCCCCGGAACGGCCGTCGAGATCTCGACGACTTCCGATGTTGCGGCAGACAAGATCAGGGCGCTGCTGGCAGAGGAGATTCCGACCAGTCCCGGTGCGAAGCTTCACTTCGCGCTCGGCAGGACCGAGTCCGTTCGAATCGAGCGCATCGGCGAAGGCGGTGCCCGTACCCTGGTTGCCGAAGGGCGCGTGAGCTTCCTCGAGATCTCTCCTCGGTGACATCGACCCGAACGGGCTCGCGTCCAGTTCGAAGTGGGATCAGCCGGGGGGCGCCTCACCCGTCGCGATCGACCGGAGTCGAGCGGGTTCGCGCCGCCTCGGACTCGATGGCCCGTTCCATGGCATGATCGGCGGCAAGCCTTGGGAACTCCTCGCGGAACCAGCTCAGCCAGCGCTCGCGGTCGTACCCGTACGGGGGCGCCGGTTTGCCGGTCGTGCGCTCAACCACCATCGCCAGGCTCTCGTGCACTTCGGTCCGGAAGATCTCCACCTTGGACTCCATGATCCTCAGCAGGCTGCCTTCAAACAGCGTCCCGACCACCGGCTGGAACGATGTGGAGGAATCCCCGGTGACGGGGATCTGGTTCTGGATGTAGTGCGAGGTCCGGCCGATCGCGATCCAGGCCTCATCGCCCACTGTCTGCTTCGGTGGAGCGTACTGCGCGTTCACAAGCGCGGGAATAAGCTCGGCGGCGGCATGGGCGCTCGCGATGCTCGCGGCCCGGTTGATGTGGAGCTCGCGGTCCGCACCGAGCAGTTCGCAGAGCCGCGCGTTCGCATCGCTCGAAAGCTGCTCGGGTAGGGCATCCTGGGCGCGCTGTCTCACCGGGTCGCTCTCGGTCACCGCGAGTTCCACCAGCTTGACCTGCCCAAAGCGCGCCTCGCGCGACATGGCGGTGAACAGCGCCCGTCGGACCTCCGGATCACGCTCGATCAGGTTCGGCGAGCGCTCCTGTCCGCCGAGCACCCGGAACGCGCACGCAAGTTCCATGGGATCCTCGATCGCTCCGATGGCCGCGACGGCGCGCGCCCGTTCGTCTGCGCGGACGACGGAGTCGGCAGAAGCCGCGCCGTCGGAAGGAGCGGACGACTCGTGCCCGCGCGCGGGGTGAAGGCCGCGATCAACGAGTTCCTGCAGGCATCGAACGGTCGCGCGCTCGTCGAGCTCGTGGCGCATCCGCTCGCCAGCCCGCTCGGCCTGTCGGAAGAGCCGCGTGGCCTCGGCGTCGGCGTAGGCCCGCACCGCGGACGGCGGCCCGCTGAAGAGGAGCGGAGTCGCGGCGACCAGGGCGGAGATGGTGGGAAGCATCATGGGGTCGAGTGATCGGGGAACGGAGGACGGTTCAGACTGGCCTGAAACGCTGCGGTCCACGCGGACCCGGGACCGATGCTACGGTGCGGTCCCCCGCGGTTCCAGCGGATTGCAGGGCACACCGCCATGGAAGCACAGAATTCCTCGATCTACTCCATCATTGGCGGAGCTGCGCTCGCCGATCTCGCGGAATCGCTCTACCGGCGGATCGGTTCCGACGCCGAGTTGCGACGCATGTTCTCCTCCGACCTTGGACCCGAGAGCGAGGCGGTCCGCGACATGCGCGAGTTCCTCGTGCAGTTCTTCGGAGGACCCGCCGAGTATTCCGAACGCAAGGGGCATCCGCGGCTGCGAGCTCGCCACATGCGGTTTCCGATCGACCAGCGCGCCCGCGAGGCGTGGCTTGGGCACGCGCTTGGAGCGCTCGACGAGGTCGCGGGACGCCATCGGATCACTCCGGAGGTCGTCGAGGCGATCTCCGGCTACCTGCATCACACATCGCAGTTCATGGTGAATCGGCCTGCGTGAGTGCGTCGTCGAGTCGTCGTTCGACGCGGTACGCGCTTCGCGGGAACTTGAGGAGCATCTTCGTGGCGGCGCCGCGGTTCGGGAAATCGCCGAACTGGACCACGAAGAGCGATCCCTTCGAATCCTCCGTCGCGATGACCCTGGGCGCGGCGATCTTCAAGTCCCTGCAGGAGGACTCCAACCGTTTGGCGAGGTCCCCGGCGGAAGCCGACGACCGGAATGCCCCGGCTTGGATCGCGAACCGGATCGGTGCAATCGCGGTCGCGGGAGTTTCGGGAGAGGCCTCCGTCGCCGCACCCGCGACCGGCTTGTCGTCCGCGGTCACAGTGCGTGGTCGCGCGGCCTGTGGCCCGGCGGGCGGCTCAGGCTGCGCCGCGGACGGCGCTGTCGCTGTCCTCGGCTCTCCGGCCGCGGCTCGCTCGCTGTCGGCGAGGAGGCCCTGGCCAGCCGCGTCGAAGCAGCGCGCTGCGATCAGTCGCGCCCGCTTCGCCTCGGCATCGTCGAGGAACGCAGCCGCTCGCCGGTACGCGTGCGCCGCCGAGTCGAAGCGCTTGCGCTCGATCTCGACGCTGCCAAGTGTGACATTGGCCTGCCCCGCTACGAACCGGTCGGTTGAGGCCGCTGCCGTCCGAAGCGTCTCGGCGGCCGCATCGAGGTTTCCGGAGTGAAACTGCGACAGACCCTCGAGATACCGTGCGCTCTCTCGCGCCAATCCCGTCTCGCGGTCACCAACCACGCGTGCAAGGATTGCGGCGCGCGTGAAGTCCTTGGCCTCGAAGGCCGTCAATGCCTGCTGCAACGACGCCGGCGACTGCTGGGGTGATGCGTTTGCGGCACGCAGGCCAGCGGGTGCAGCGGCGATGGCGCAGACGACGAGGACGGGTGCAGCCCATCGGGTGAACGCGTTGGCGGATCGCATTCGGGTACTGTACTTCCACCGGCGGGACAGCCCCGCCGCGACCTGGAGGCACGCCGTGGAACTCCTCTCCGCCATCCGTCGCAATCTGCTTCTCCGTCCGTTCCGACCGGTCGTGGTCGACGACTTCCGCTCCTGGCGGGGCATCGACCTCATGGTCGTCTCATGGCACCTTGCCCGCGCCATCGAGCGAACGAGCCGGGCAGAGCGAATCGGCGTGATGCTGCCGACCTCCGGGCTGTTCCCCGCGACCGCGATCGCCGCGTGGACGATCGGGCGGACGCTGGTTCCGATCAACTACCTCCTCTCGCGCAGCGACCTCGAGTATGTGGCGCGCGATGCGGGGCTCGACGCGATCGTGACGGTTGGCCCGATGCTCGATCTCATCGGCGGGCCGATCCCCGGCCTGGCCGAGATCCGCCCGGACCGGATGAAGTTCTCCGGCATCCCTCCGGTCCGGCTCACCAACCCGCTGCGGCGGGATGACCTCGCCGTCGTCCTCTACACATCCGGCACCAGCGGCCGCCCCAAGGGCGTCATGCTCACCTGTGGCAACCTCGCGGCGAACGCCCGACAGTGCCAGGAGTGGGTCGACTTCGGACCAAAGGACCGGATCCTCGGCGTGCTGCCGCAGTTCCACTCCTTCGGGCTCACGGTGCTCACGCTGCTGCCGCTGGCGACCGGCGCGAGCGCCGTGTATACGGCGCGCTTCGTTCCGCGGAAGCTCGTCGACCTCGCGCGCCAGCACAAGCCCACGGCGCTCGTCGCGATCCCGTCGATGTACAACGCCCTGCGTCTTCTGCGCGATGCGCCTCCGGACTCGTTCGCGAGCCTTCGCTTCGCGGTCTCCGGCGGCGAGCCGCTCCCGGAGGCTGTCTTCGACGGCTTCCGCGAGAAGTTCGGCCTCGAGATCAACGAGGGCTACGGCTTGACCGAGACCTCGCCGGTCACGAACTGGTGCCGGCCGAGCGAGCAGCGCCGCAAGTGCGTCGGCATGGCGCTGCCCGGAATCGACCAGCGGATCGTCGGCCCCGACGGTCGCGTGCTCGGTCCGAATGAGGACGGCGAGGTCCGCATGAAGGGACCGAACATCATGAAGGGCTACCTCAACCTCCCGGACGAGACGGCCGCCGTGTTCGACGAGCACGGCTACTTCAAGACCGGCGATATGGGTCGGCTCGACGAGCGGGGATTGCTCTCGATCACCGGGCGGATCAAGGAGATGCTGATCATCGGCGGCGAGAATGTCTTCCCCAGGGAGATCGAGGAGGTCCTCAACCGCCACGAGACCGTGAAGGAGTCGGCGGTGATCGGCATCCACGACGGGATGCGCGGGGAGGTTGCGCTGGCGTTCGTCGAGCTCAAGGACGGAGCCGCGTTCGACGAGCACGCGCTCAAGGCGTGGTGCCGGGAGCACATCGCCGGATTCAAAGTGCCACGGGAGATCCGGCTCATCAAGGAGCTCCCGCGAAACCCGACGGGGAAGATCCTCCGGCGCAAGCTCGCGGCAGACACCAAGTCAGAGCATGTCACCTGAGCGGCCGTCTGCGCGGAGGGCACTCACACCGGACAGGCTCCCCAGGCATTGAGCAGTGCGGCGACATCCTGGGCGTTGGTGGTTCCATCGCCCGTGACATCGCCGGAGGGGGAGCCCCAGCCGCTGAGCAGGATGGTGATGTCCTGCGCGTCGACGGCCCCGCTCAGGTCGAGGTCGCCGATGCAGCTTCCGCAGGGGGGAAGGCCGGTCCGAACGATCCGCACGGTCAGATCGCCGCCTTGCGGCGCCGCCTGGCCGGCCTTCGGTCCGACACGGATCAGGTACCGCTCGCCGCAGACCGCCGTGAAGGGTGCACGGCTCGCGCCCGTTCCGGTGCAGCCGGTGGCGTCGTCGCTGCAGGCGATGATCTCCGGCGCGCCGCAGGTTCCGCGGTAGACGGCGACGACGGTGTCGAACCAGGTTCCACAGGTCTCCACCGCGACCACGCCCGACACATCGGCGTCGTACGACAGCCAGACATCTCGCGTGAGCGCAGCCTGGCCGCAGTTCGTGAGCGCCCCAGACTCCAGGGTCGATCCAGCGGTGTTGACGGTGGCAGTGTCTCCGCGGATCGTCGTCGCCCCCTTGCAGGTGTCGTTCGCAGGCGGTGCTGTGACGCAGAGCGAAGCCGCACGACCCACGCAGTCGGCATCCCAGGCGCCGTCGCAGCAGAACGGATCGACCCCGCACACGGCGGCGCAGCAAGTCGGAAGGGTGCATCCGGGCTCATCCTTTGGAGCGAAGCAACTTCCTGTGCCCGCCGTGCATGCCGCGCAGGTCTGGCTCACCTCGAGCTTGACGGTGTAGATGTTCCCCGAGCCGCAGACGACATCGGCGCCGCCGAACGCCGGATAGGCGCCGGCGGACACCACGATGCGGTAGCTGCCGGCGGGCACGCAGATCGGCGCCGAGTCTGCATCGACGCAGAGGGCCGACGAGATGTGCGCGACACTTGCCGACATCGGCGCGCACCCCGTTCCGGGGAGGACCGCCGCCCACGCGGTGGGGCTCGATGCAAATCGGAGCGTGATCTTCGCGATTCCGTCGCCATCGGGATCGGGCACCACGATGTCGTAGACATCGACGTCGTTCGGAGTCCCCGCGACGGCGATGCCGAGCGTGCCGCGCTTCTGAATCCCCGCGACCATTGATTCAGGCGTGCCGCCCGCCGACACATAGCAGGGGTCGTTCAGTCGGTTCTCGCAGCCCTCGATCTCCTCCTGCACATTTGGATCGGGGCTCGGCTGACACGAAGTGACGCAGGTCTGCTCGGCTGCGTAGACGCAAAGTTGGTCCCACGACTGCGAGCAGCAGGTCGGGTCGATCTGGCAGACGGCGTTGCAGCATGCGAGATCATCGCATGCGCCCTGCGTGTGGGGTTGGAAGCAGCTCTCGCTGGTCTGTCCGCAGGTTCCGGGCGATCCGGTGCACGCGAAACCGGCAAACTGCACGCAGGTCGCATCCCATGCGGCCGAGCAGCAGAATGGATCGATGGCGCAGACGGCCTGGCAGCAATCCCCGTTGTCGCACGATGGATTCGCATGGCTGGAGAGGCACGAACCGCTCGCCGCCGCGCCGCAGTAGCCGATGCACTGGCTGTTCGCAGTCGCGACGCAGTCGGCATCCCATTGGGCCGAGCAGCAGGTCGGGTCGAGTGTGCAGACCGCAGTGCAGCAGGACACGCTGTCACAGCCACCTGGTCCGTGCACCGTGAGGCAGGACTGCTGTGCGGTGCATTGCCCGATGGCCTCCGCGGTCGGCAGGGCGAGCGTGAGGGGCGGAATCAGCCGGAAAATCAGGCAGAGGGTGCTGCGGAACATCTCGGCCAAAGGTACGCGCGGGCCCCGGATCGGCTGAACTGCGAAGCGTCGTTTTTTTGATTTCGAACGCGGTTCGACGGCGGGCAGCGGACACCGGGTTCGCGTCGAACCGGCGCATCCAAAAACGCAGCCCCCCCGGCCCATGCGGACCGGGGGGGCGAGAACTTGCGTGAGCTCGGCGTGAGGAGTCACTCCTCAGGCCGGACTGAACTCACTGGCAGGCGCCCCACGCGCCGAGGAGCACGGTGATGTCAGCCGAGCCGACGATACCGTCGCCATTGAGGTCAGGCGAGGACAGACCCCAGCCATTCAGCAGGATGGTGAGGTCGGCCGAAGCCACCTGGCCATCGCCGTTGAGGTCGGCCGGGCAGTTCGGTCCGCACGAACCCGTCTGAGAGACGTTGATCGTGCCGCTGCCGAAGGCCGTCGCGCTGAACGAGCCGACCGAGATGTAGTAGCTCGTACCGCAGACCGCGGTGAAGCTCAGCTCGGACTGGAGCGTGCCGGCGCACGCGGCCGGAGCCACGGCGTCGTCGTTGCAGGCCACGAGCGCGCCAGTGCACGAACCCTCGAAGACGGCGATCTTCGTGTCGAACGCCGAGCCGCAGAGGGAGATCGTGAGGGTCTGGTCGCCGGTCGCCTGGTGCACATACCAGAGGTCGTTGTACACATTGGTGTTGCCGAACTTGAGGCAGGCGAGCGTGGTGCCCGTCGCGCCAAGCGTGCTGAACGGCGTGGCGCCGAGCGGCAGCGTGGCCGCGGCAGCGCACTCGTCATTCGCCGGAGGAGCAACCTGGCAGTTGGTGCAGCCAGCGATCGCCGCGTTCGCGCAAACCTGATCCCACTGGTTGTCGCAGCAGAAGGCGTCCGCCGCGCAGATCTGCGTGCAGCACGCAGCATCGTTGCAGAACGGAACCGTCTGCGCCTCGCAGCAGCTGCCGAGGCCCGCGTCGCCGCAGCTCGGAGCATCGCCGACGAAGGAGATCGTCAGGTTGGTCGCGCCGAACGCGCCGCCCCAGCCACCCACGCGGATGACATAGGTCGTGCCCTTCACCATGCCGAAGTTCAGGCTTGAGGCGAACGCCGCGCAGCCTGCTCCGTCATCGTTGCAGCCGAGGAGGATGCCGCCCTGGTCGGGGCAGATGTCGTAGATCTCGATGCCGGTGTCGAACGGAGCCGGACCGGTGCAGGTCTCGAAGTTGTAGTCACCGGTCTGGGTGGCGGTGAAGGTGAAGAACACATCCTTCGTGAAGGCGGTTCCGCCGAAGCCGCAGGTCGCGACAGCGACATCGGTGCCGGCGAAGGTGTTGTCGAACGGATTGATTCCCTCGACGGCAACGGTCGCCGTCGCGCAGGTGTCGTTCACCGGGGGCTGCGCGTCGCACGCGACGCCCGAGACCTGGATCGTGTAGTCGTTGCCGACCGCGCCACCGCAGGGGTAGCCATCGAAGGTGCTCGGGAGGCAGACCACGTAGTAGGTTCCGGCCGCGAGGCACTGCAGGGTCGAGCCCGGGCAGGTGCCGGCGGTCGGCGTGCCGATGATCGCGCCGCAGCCAGTATCCACGAACGCGGCGAAGCAGTCGACGCTCGAGTTGATGGTGAGGGTGACCTCGGTGCCTTCGGTCAGCGTGAGCAGGTACCAATCGGTGTCACGGGTGCCAGCGGCAGCCCAGAAGGTGCCGGCGATGGTGTCGCCGACCGCGATCGGATCGGCCGGATTGCCGCCCGCGGCGTTGTTGCAGCCGCCGTTGAGGTCCTCGCCGCAGAGCTCGATCTCGGTGCCGGTGCTCGCGGGGAGCTGGCAGGGGACGAACTGCGAGATCTCGAACTGTCCCGCACCCGCATCGGCAGCGCTGTAGCCGCCGACCACGATGTAGTACTGGACGCCCGCCTCGAGCTCGACCGCATCGATGCGGCTCGAGAAGTTCGCGCAGGTGTCCGGGCCGTCGTCGTTGCACGCGAGCACGCCGTCGAGCACCGAGCAGGTCGGCATCACCGCGAGGCGGGTGTCGAACGGCGCGATGTTGCAGGTCGAGACCGTGTAGGCCGCGGTCACGGACGGAGTGAAGGTGAAGTACGCCACGTTGTAGAGGGCGTCGTCGCCGAACGCACCCGGGTCGCAGAAGCCAGCGAGGTCGAGCACCTCGGTCAGGCCGGTCGTGTCGAAGGAGTTGAGGCCCTCGACCGCGGCCGCCGCCGTCTTGCAGCCCGAGCCGCCGCCGCCGTTGAGCGAAACGGTCAGCGTGCCGGTGCCGGTCGGCGTCGTCGCGCCGTAGCCGCCGAGCGCAACGATGTAGGTCTGGCCAGCGGTCAGCGTCGCGTTCGCGATGAGGCTGGTGAAGCCGGTGCAGCCCGCGCCGTCATCGTTGCAGGCAACGACGCCGCCCGCGGGGTCGCAGGTGTTCATGACCGCGATCTTCGTGTCGAACGACGCGGCGTTGCAGGTCGAGAGGCGATAGGAGCCCGACTCGGCCGGGGTGAACGAGAAGTAGTTGGTGTTGTAGATCTGCTGGGTGAACTGCATCGTGCAGAACCCGGTCAGATCGACGATGGTCGCAGTCGCGGTCGTCGTGAACGCGTTGTCGCCGAGGGTGAGGACCGTCGGGTTGTCGCAGCCCGCGCCGCCGCCGCCGCCACCACCGCCGCCGGGAGCGGTGATGTTGAGCGTGCCGGTGCCGAGGTTCGCCGCGCCGAAGCCGCCGATCACGAT
>Ga0078894_10000672_pt1 | contig 24384 bp, 25 predicted proteins | sample LauGreSu1BDMLBSD_2_FD_67506 | JGI IMG/M metagenome (GOLD analysis project Ga0078894, IMG submission 67506) | Freshwater lake microbial communities from Lake Michigan, USA - Su13.BD.MLB.SD (version 4) (version 4) | ecosystem: Environmental > Aquatic > Freshwater > Lake | place: Lake Michigan... | reverse complement strand
TTTTGAAATGATCGATAAATTATTTGATCCAACCCAAATGCATCGCAATGGGCATGGCGGCAAATACAAGTGGAACAATGATTGAAAACGCAGTACCTACCGATTTGATGATAGGCGAATATGCAGGGTGGTTGATGCCCATAGATTGGAATGCGCTCTGGAAACCATGCAACAAGTGGTAAGCCAAGCTGATACAACCAATTACATAAATCAAAACAGCTATTGGGTCGGTGAAAACCATAATCATTTCATCGAACAACGTAGAACCTTCAGTTTCCTGAATGGCATCGGTAAAACGAGAAACAACCCAAAAATGCCTAAGGTGCATCACCAAAAATATTAAAAGTAAACTTCCCAAGATTCCCATGCTACGAGAGTACCATTTGCTGTTGGCATTGCCGGCATTGGCTCCGTATTTTTCTTTCCTTTTGGTTTGATTGCTGAAAGTAAGCGCCAATCCCTGAATGATGTGGATGAGCAAGCCACCAAAAAGTCCCACTTCAGCAGATCTGATGAGCCAATTGTGAGCCATGAATTCTGCGGCCGCGTTAAAAGTTTCGCCGCCATCGTTGAAGAAAATACAGGCGTTGATACCACAGTGTACCAACAAAAAAGCCACCAAGGATAACCCGGTGACCGCCATAAGTACTTTCCTGCCGATACTGGATGTAAAGAGGAAGGAGAGGAGTTTCATAAAGTGCTGTTTCAGTCTTATTTTATTAGGGGCAAAGATACGGACATTTTTTTCATGTATTTCCCTAATATGTCGAACTCGATGTTAACATTATCACCAGGGGCTAATTTCGACAAATTGGTGTGTTCCCAAGTGTAAGGAATGATGGCAACGCTGAATGCATCGGGGAAGCTATCGACCACAGTGAGACTAACGCCATTTAAGCATACAGAGCCTTTGGTTACAGTGAGTCCTGCTTCAACAGGATGGCTAATAAAAATCATCCAGCTGCCATCTAAGTCATGGATTTCGTCGATGCTGCCCACACAATCTACATGCCCTTGGACAATATGGCCATCGAGTCGACCGTTAGCGGGTAGGCATCGTTCCAAATTGACAAATTGGTTGGGTGATAGCTGGCCGAGATTGGTACGCTGCAATGTTTCCTGGATGGCGGTTACGGTGTAAGTATTTTCAGCGATGCTGGTTACGGTTAAGCAGACTCCGTTGTGCGACAAACTTTGGTCGATTTTTAACTCAGTCGCAAGGGCCGATTCAAAAACGAAATCAACATTGCTACCATTTTGATTGATTGAGATAACCTCGGCTTGATTTTCTATGATTCCCGTAAACATGCTGCTGTGAATGAAAACAAATAACGCAAATTATTCATAATAGTTCATCTGACAATATGGCATTTTGCAATAAATGGCAATAAAATTGAAAGTAGCAGAGAGCAATGCCAAAGAATAAAGATAAATCGGTGAACGAAGAGCCCTTGATAGACCAAGAAAATATGAATGAAGCGGTTGAGGGGCATGGTGAAAATGCAGCGTCTGCGCAGGAAATAGAAACGCCAGTGGTTGATTTGAACGATCAATTGGCTCAGGAGCGCGACAAATATTTGCGTTTGTACAGTGAATTTGAGAATTTCCGTCGTAGAACCTCCAAAGATCGCTTGGATTGGATGCAAACAGCCTCTAAAGATTTAATAGTAAGTTTGTTGCCAGTTTTGGATGATATGGAACGTGCTTTAAAGGCAATGGAAAATTTGTCAGAGACTGAAAAAAAGGCAGTGGAAGGATTTGATTTGATTCATAAGAAAATGGCGGGGATTTTTCAAAAAACGGGTTTGAAAGCCATGGAGAGTGTTGGCGAGGTGTTTGACGCAGAGATTCATGAGGCAATCACACAGTTCCCAGCGCCTACGCCAGATATGAAAGGCAAGGTGATTGACGATGTGGAAAGAGGATATTATTTGAATGACAAGGTGATTCGATTTGCTAAGGTTGTAGTTGGTAGTTAATTCCTATGAGCAAAAGAGATTTTTACGATATACTTGGTGTCACTAGAAGTTCTTCGGCAGAAGAAATAAAAAAGGCGTACCGAAAGCTTGCCATCAAGTATCACCCCGATAAAAATCAGGGCGATAAGGAGTCTGAGGAGATGTTTAAGGAAGCGGCTGAGGCTTATGATGTGCTGAGCAATCCGGAGAAAAAGCAGCGGTACGACCAATACGGTCATGCGGGTATGGGCGCCGGTGGTGGCGGAGGTGCGCATGGCTTTAGCATGGAGGATATTTTCTCTCAGTTTGGCGATGTATTTGGCGGGGATGATGGCGTGTTTGGTTCATTTTTTGGCGGCGGTGGTGGCGGTAGGTCGAGAAGATCTGCAGGCTCCAATATTCGCATCAAAATAAAACTGACGCTTCCCGAGATGAAGGCTGGGGTGGAGAAAACGGTAAAGTATCGCAGAATGGTACAAGCCGATGGTGTAAAATATGCCACTTGTAAGCAGTGTAATGGCACCGGCGCGGTTCGTAGAGTGCAGAATACATTCTTAGGTCAGATGGCCACCAATAGCCCATGTCCGGTTTGTTCTGGAATGGGTAAAATGATAGAAAGCAAGCCAAAGGAGGCCAACGAGCAGGGCTTGATTTCGCAGGAAATTGAGACGAGCATTCGCATTCCAGGTGGGGTAGCAGAAGGCATGCAGTTGAGTATGAGTGGTAAGGGTAATTATGGTCCTGGCGGAGGTTCCGCTGGCGATTTGATCGTTTTGGTGGAAGGAATTGCACATGACGAGCTAACCCGTGAGGACAACAATGTGATTTATCATTTGTGGTTGAGCTTTTCGCAGGCCACTTTGGGAGATAGCATTGAGGTGCCCACGTTGGATGGAAAGGTGAGAATCAAGATTGATGCGGGGACTCAGCCGGGTAAGATGTTGCGCCTTAAGGGGAAAGGATTTCCTGATTTGAATGGCTATGGCACAGGGGATCAGATTGTCATCTTGAATGTGTATGTTCCAACCAAAGTGAACAGCGAGGAAAAGGCATTGTTGGAAAAACTCGCCGAATCTGAGAATTTCAAACCATCATCAAAGGAGAAGTCGTTTTTTGATAAGTTGAAAGATTTGTTTTAAGTAAATTGCTGAAGTTGTGAATTGAATTGAATTTTATTGAATTGAATTAAATAAGGAGGGCCCCGTCTATGACGGGGCCCTCCTGTTGGAGCGAACTCCTATATAATGGTAATCTGGTTGACAGCCCCGGCCCTGCCGAGACTGTTTCTCCTTTTGCTTCGTTGGATTATGCCAAACGGGCTTTCAATTCGCTGTTTAAGGCTTCCAAGAAATCCTCGGTGTATAAGTACTGGTCTTCAGATACTTTGTTTCCGTAGATACAAACCGCCAAATCTTTGGTCATCTTTCCGCTTTCAACCACGTCGACGCAAACTTGCTCGAGGGTTTGGCAGAAATTGATCAAGGCTTCGTTATTATCCAAACGACCTCTGTGCTCCAAACCGCGGGTCCAAGCGAAAATGCTCGCGATGGGGTTGGTTGAAGTTTTTTGGCCTTTTTGGTGTTGACGGTAGTGACGGGTAACAGTTCCGTGAGCGGCTTCTGCTTCCATTGTCTTTCCGTCTGGAGTAACCAATACGCTGGTCATCAATCCCAAAGAACCAAAACCTTGTGCTACGGTATCAGATTGAACGTCGCCATCGTAGTTTTTACAAGCCCAAACGAAGTTTCCGTTCCACTTCAACGCAGACGCAACCATATCGTCGATCAAACGGTGCTCGTAAGTAATGCCAGCGGCATCCATCGTTGCTTTGAATTCGGCTTGGTAGATGTCTTCGAAAATGTCCTTGAAACGACCATCGTACTTCTTAAGGATGGTGTTTTTCGTGCTCAAGTATAAAGGCCAGCCTTTTGCAATGGCTTGGTTGAAACAAGAGCGGGCAAATCCTTTGATGCTTTCATCGGTGTTGTACATGGCCAAAGCCACGCCATCGCCTTTGAAATTGTATACTTCGTGCTGAATGACTTGACCGTCTTCGCCTTCGAATTTGATTGTCAATTTGCCATTTCCTTTGGTTACGAAATCGGTAGCGCGGTATTGATCGCCAAAAGCGTGACGGCCGATACAGATGGGTGCTGTCCAGTTTGGAACTAGGCGAGGTACGTTTTTACAAACGATGGGTTCGCGGAAAACCGTTCCATCGAGGATGTTGCGGATGGTTCCGTTGGGGCTCTTCCACATTTGCTTCAAACCAAATTCTTCCACACGGGCTTCGTCTGGAGTGATGGTAGCGCATTTGATACCTACGTTGTATTGTTTGATGGCTTCTGCCGCATCGATGGTCACTTGGTCGTTGGTGGCATCGCGGTGTTCCATGCCCAAATCGAAGTATTTGATATCTACATCGATGTAGGGAAGGATTAATTTGTCTTTGATAAAATGCCAAATAATACGGGTCATTTCATCGCCATCTAGTTCTACTACGGGGTTGGCTACTTTTATTTTCATCTGAATATGGGTTGATTTTGGTGGTGCAAAGGTACGATTTTTCTATGAAATTATGGGAACTTAGGGAATTGCTGGAAGTCGGGTTTGCGCTTTTCGAGGAAAGCATGTTTGCCTTCTTGGGCTTCTTCGGTGAGGTAATAAAGCAGGGTTGCATCACCGGCCAATTCCATGAGCCCATGCTGACCGTCGAGTTCTGCATTGAATGCGCGTTTTAGCATTCGCAAGGCCATCGGTGAGCGCTCAAGCATCGTATTGCACCAGTCGATGGTTTCGTCTTCTAGCATTTCCAGGGGCACGACTTTGTTTACCATCCCCATTCTTTCTGATTCTTCCGCTGTGTATTGTCGGCAAAGGAACCAAATTTCGCGGGCTTTTTTCTGACCTACGTGACGGGCCAAATAGCTGCTGCCGAATCCGCCATCGAAGCTTCCCACTTTGGGGCCGGTCTGACCAAATTTTGCGTGTTCCGCGGCGATGGTAAGGTCGCAAATGACGTGAAGTACGTGTCCGCCGCCGATTGCATAACCATTTACCATGGCAATGACTGGCTTTGGTAGAGAGCGGATTTTTTTATGAAGATCTAAAACGTTTAATCTAGGAACGCCATTGTCATCCACATAGCCTCCAATGCCTTTCACATTTTGATCCCCGCCAGAACAAAAAGCTTTGTCGCCCACGCCGGTAAGGATCACCACGCCAATATCGGCGCGTTCCCTGCAGATATCAAACGCATCCAGCATGTCCATGATGGTTTGGGGGCGGAAGGCGTTGTATACTTCTGGTCTATTAATACTGACTTTGGCGATGTTGCCATGGATTTCAAACAGGATGTCTGAATAGGTTTTGATGGGGGTCCACTGACGTTGGCTCATTGTTTTAAGTGATGCAAAGATACGAAAAAGTGGGGGGAGAGATATGCAAAAAGGCCCCGTCACAGACGGGGCCTTTTTCTTCAAACCAATCAAACAAAAGACAATCTTACTTGATTGGGTTTTAGCTGAATTTTAAGGTGATTCCGAATTGCAGGCACTGGCTGTCTGCGCCTTGTCCGGTTTTTAACATATTGGTTAGTGGGTAGCGCATGTAAACGCCTAGGTCTTCGTATTCCAAGTTGATAAAGGGTGCAACGATGAAGTTGTTGAGGTTAAAATCATCGTATTGTTTGGTGGTATTTCCGCCGGATTCTTTGAGTTTGGCGTGTGAGCTAATTAGATAGCCGGTGTGGATGCCTGCTTTGATTGAGAATTTTGGTGTTTCGTTGTAACTAGTGGTGCTGCCGTCGGATTCGGATGTTTCCCAACGACTAGGATTGGATTGCCAGCCGATGGCCAGGGGTACGCCGATGTAGTTAGCCACCAATTTTGATTTTTCCATGGGGATTGGGTCCACGGTGGGACCTCCTACGGTGATGGCTTGGAATTCGGGGGCATTTTCTGTTAGGCGGACAAAATTGCTTTGGAATCGGTAATTGTATACGTCGTATCTGAGGCCTGTAAAAAATCGCAACTTCCCTTTGATGAGGTTCAGTCCCCAAAGCTGTTCGAGGCCGTAGTGCAGAGATTTGGCGGTATTTAGTTCGGGCATTCCGTTGGTGATAGGTCCGCCTGTGGTGGCTTGGGTGTTCACATCGGCTGGGTTTTGTTGCACGTACAGGAATCCGAAATAGTGATGGAATTCTCGGATTACGGGTTCAATTTTGGTAATTTTTGGGGATTGGGGAAGGTTGATTCTAAATGTATCTGTATCGTTTTCATCCATTTCGATTTCTATTTGGATATCTTCGATTTCATTTAGTTGGTCTTCGATTTTTTTAATAGATATCTCCATTTTTTTCATCACAGAATCCAGGTTAATGCTATCGCGTTTTGCCGTAATGATAATTGAATTTTGAGTTCGTTTGTGAAATGCCGAGTCTGTTTCGATACGAATTCTGATTTTTTTGGACTGAGCTTTGGCGATGGGGTGGCCTGCGAGCGCAGCGAGCAGGACAGCAATGATAGTTTTGAGAAGGATATTTGTTGCGTTCATGTTGAGATGGTTAAATATTTGAGAATTTGTGACGTGTTGTTTCGTGCGGTTATTGATTAAAAGAGGCCATGATGACATTATTCTCTAGTCGGACCCCCATTTGTATGGTGGGAAGGAGAGAATGCGATTTGTTGATTGTTTTGATATTGACATGCGGTACATGTCCGTTTTGAATCATCGTTTTTCCATCATTATAGAACGACTTTGCCAATGCGAATCCGGTTTTTCTTGGGGAAGCGTTTTTGGCTAATTTGGCCTTGGGTGATGGGGTGCTTTCTGTTCCGCTTATCGTATTTTGGTTTTGACCAAAAGGCGTAGGAAGTAATTGTGGTCCTTGATTTTCGCCGTTATTGAATTGCAGCGCGTCTCCGATGGTGCCTTGATCCGACAAATGCTGGGCAAGTGAATTTGCCGTTGCGTTTTTTACTATTTCGATTTTCGCCACGATGTTTCTTTGCTGGGAATCCTTTCTCTGACTTCGGAAATCGTTGGTGGCCGTGATTAAGGGGTGGATTTTTTCGGTGGTAAAGTTTCCGGCGAAGTTCTTCATAGCCTGCGTTTTTGCAGAAGAAATTGTATTGGCCGAACGATCCGATTCTTTCGTTGGTGCATTGTCTAGGTTTAGGCTTGGCATTTCGAGACCTTCGTTTTGTTTAGATTTATCGAAAACCTGACCCATTTTGTCTTGCGCATCAATGGATGATTTGTTAGTCAAAGTAGAAATCGGCTTCCACAATAAAAGCAAAGCAATAGCTGCGGCCGCGGCGGTAGATGTCCAAAGATAGATTTGCTTATTTCGCGGTTGTTTTTTGAGTGATTGGGCCTCGGGGAAGTAGATTTCCGGCGCCGACGTATATGTCTGTTTTAACAGATTGAAATGATATGCCAATGCGGGCTGCGCTTCAATTTCCTGATGCAATAAAACTGATTCATCTGCCGAAAGATTTCCTTCCAACAGTTCAAACAGTTGCCATTCCTGCGCTTCGGTGATTTCGAATTGTTTCATGGTGTTGGATTTAAATTAGGTTGCTAGGGTTGCCAATGATTTCCTTCAGGGCTAGTCGGCCTCGGAAGATGTTGATTTTTACCTGGGCTGCGTTGAGGCCGGTGATTTCACCAATTTCATCGTAGCTGTAGCCTTCGTAATCGCGGAGCAAGATCACCGTTCTTTGAATGTCGCTGATGCGCTGCAAGGCTTTTTCAATCACTTCCATCGTCCCCGTATATTCGTCGTTCGACTCTGCTTCAACTGTGTTTGATGCGTACTCCAATCCTGTAGTTATCTTTTGGCTGCGCCATCCATCTACCATGCTGTGATAAGCGGTGGTAAAAAGGTAGCTCTTTGCAGTGTCGAAGGCAACGGCTTGGTGTTTCATCCAGAGTTTTTCAAAACTAATTTGTACAATTTCTTTTGCATCGTCGGCATTGCGCAATTTTTTGATCGCGAATCGGAAAATCGAATGGCTGTGGAGATCCACGCACTTGTTATATTCCGATGCCGTCATGCAGTTGTGGGTTAATACGAGATAGGGATGGCAAAAGTTACACTAACTTTGAAAATTATTTACTTTTTTGGATGAAATGGTTTGAATCTTGGTTTGATACGGCATATTACCATGCCTTGTATGCCCATCGAAATGATGCAGAGGCGATGGCGTTTATGGATGCTCTGGTGGGTTATTTGCATTTGGAGTCGGGCTCAAAGGTAGTTGATGTGGCTTGTGGTAAGGGTCGTCACGCCGCCCATTTGGCCGAATTGGGTATGAATGTGTTGGGGTTTGACTTGAGCGAAAACAGCATCGAACAAGCAAAATTACTCAATAAAGAAGGGGCGACATTTGTTTGTCACGACATGCGAGAGGATTTTCCTGTGCAGGGGTTCAACGCGGTATTTAATTTGTTTACTAGTTTTGGGTACTTCGACAATTCGCGGGAGGATGAGCGGGTGCTGCAGAATATGCACGATGCGTGTTTGTCTGGCGGATTTGTGATTCAAGATTATTTAAATGCTTCCTCTGTGCTGAGTTATTTGCCGCAGGAGGATTTTGTTGAGCGCGGCGGATATCGTTTTAAAACCAGGAAACATCGAACAGAAAATCACATCGTAAAGGACATCGAGGTTAGGGATGGCGATGCGGTTCATGCGTTTCAGGAGCAGGTGCGGATTTTTTCGAGAGAGCAATTGGAAAGTTTGCATCGCAAGGCGGGTCTAGAGGTGGTTGCGGTATTTGGCGATTATAATTTGGGCGCCTTTGATGAGAAATCTTCGCCTAGAATAGTGCTGGTTTCCAAGAAAAGTTGATCTTCGCCAACGATGTTATTTGTATTGGATTTTTTTGATCGCGATTTATTTGTGCTAATCAATCAGCGCTGGGCTTCGGTTTCGTTGGATCCGATGATGATTTTCCTGAGCAGCAAATGGGCGTTTGTGCCCTTGTATATTGTGTTTTTGGGTCTATTTATCAAACAGTTTGGAAAGAAATTTTGGATACCTACGTTGCTCACGCTGAGTTCTTTTGGGCTGGCGGATAGCATCAGTTCTAGGATCTGTAAGCCCCTTTTTGCACGTGTAAGGCCGGCATGGGAAGAGTCGTTGCATCCTAGAACACCCAACGGGTTGCCGGGCAGTAAATATGGATTTGTGAGCAGTCATTCCGCCAATGCGTTTGCGGTATTTAGTACGGCGATGATGCTTTTGGGTTTGGGGCGACGCCCGCGTTTGGCCTTGATGTATTTGGCGTCTTGCATTGCGTATTCACGCGTGTATTTGGGGGTTCACTATTTTGGTGATGTGTTTTTTGGTGCCTTGCTGGGCTTGGCTATTGCCCACGGAATCCTGAGGCTTTACCGAAATTGGATTCTGCCCAAAGGTTGGATGGCGTAGTAGTTTTTCCGCCGATGCTGATCAATCAGAAAATATTAACTTCGCACAATGTCTTATGAATTTATTTTGGTCGATGCCCAAGTGGCGCCTTACGTAGCAAAGATTCAATTGAATCGTCCCAAGGAATTGAATGCATTGAATTTGCAGTTGATGGGGGAGATTCGGGATGCTTTGTTGATGTTGGATGCCGATGATGCAGTTCGTGCAATTGTGATAACGGGAAACGAAAGGGCTTTTGCGGCGGGGGCTGATATCAAGCAGATGGCGGGAAGAACGGCGGTTGACATGTTGAAAATCGATCAGTTTTCTACGTGGGACAGTATTCGTAAAACCAAAAAGCCAATCATTGCGGCGGTGTCGGGATTTGCTTTGGGTGGCGGATGCGAACTTTGTATGTTGTGCGATATGATTGTGGCCAGTGAAACGGCACAATTTGGTCAGCCCGAAATTAATATTGGAGTGATGCCGGGTGCGGGTGGAACGCAGCGTTTGACCAGAGCTGTGGGTAAGGTAAGAGCGATGGAAATGGTATTAACGGGTAAGTTTATTTCGGCGGAAGAGGCGAAGGCAGCGGGGTTGATTAATAAAATCGTACCGGTAGAATTGTATTTGGATGAAGCGATAAAATTGGCTTCTGATATTGCGTCAAAATCCCCCATTGCGGTTCAGATGGCCAAGGAGAGTGTCTTGAAGGCGTTTGATTCGCACTTGCAAGAGGGTTTGTATTTTGAGCGTAAGAACTTCTATATGTTGTTTGCTACGGAGGACCAGAAGGAAGGGATGGCGGCATTTGTTGAGAAGCGTAAGCCGGATTTCAAGGGTAAATAAGAGTAGGTTTTTAGCGTGAAATTTCTGGTCACGGGAAAGAGTATTTGGAGCCTGTTTTTTGGAATGGGCTGAATATAAAAAGAGAGGGCCCCGTCTATGACGAGGCCCTCTCTTTTTATGTGAATTCCCGTTGGAGGGAAATCGAAATTATTTTACGTCAGCGTATACTGTGTTAACCAAGTAGTAAGGCTTAGCAGTATCATTAACTTTTCTCCAAACAGCGATAACTACGCCAGTGTTTGCTGGATTCCAGTTCCACCATGGCAAGTTAAAAGCAACGTATTTGTCTTTTACTGATTGAGGGATTGGAGTGAAATCCCAAGAGATTGTCTTTTCAACTTCTGCATTCACAGCAGGGCTGGTCATAGAAGCAGCAGTTGAGAAAGCAACTGGAGCACCAGCAGAATTTTTCAAAGCAGAAGCACGGATTACGCGCTCGTGTGCTGTAGATACATCACCAGAACCTGAAACGGTTTGTAATGCAGTAACAGATTTTTCAACGATGAATGCAGAAATATAATAATCACTTCCAGCTTCAGGAGCGAAAGCTTTCAACTTGTACTTGATGCTCAAAGTTTGACCGCTTGCAGAAGCACTTGCAGCTACACCGATTTCAACTGGAATAGAATTGGCGGTAACCGCATTGTTTTGAATGTCAGCGAATTTGGTGTTACTGCTACCAATCAATGAGTTGTTCAACCAAAAAGTAGGGATTGAATATTGGCCTGTAGTAGCATCGATGTTAGAAACCGTATACAAAAATTGTTGAGCGAAAGGAGCAATGAACAATGTATCGTTGCTTGGCTTTGTCCACATTGGAACCAATTTAGAAGAACCAGAAGAATGGTAATCTAAAGGTACGATATTGTCGATATCGTTGGCAGCAACCAATTTCTTGAATTCTGGCATTGCGTAAAGTCCGCAAGGACCGCACCATGTAGCAGTGTGATACACAACCAAAGAACGTTGTTTCTTAGCAACGGTTAAAGAGGCTGTAGTAGAGCCACCACCATTTGGATCTGGCTTACAGCTCTGCATCATTCCAGCCAATCCGGCAGCAACGACAGCTAAAAGGAGTAATTTTTTCATATTAGTTTTTTTCAATTTTTGTTAGGAAAGCGAATTAACATCATTTTGGACATAATAACAACTTTTTTCGACCTACAATTGCGCGAAAACGCAAACAACTGACGTGTGTATTACCTTTGCTTTTATGTCGGGGATTATTGCCAAAAATAGCTTTTGGGCATCCATTGTTAATTACAGTGGGAGTTTGGTGGGGTTATTTACGACATTTTATTTATTTCCCTTGGTGTTTACCACGAGTGAAAATGGGGTTTTTCGTCTGTTTATTGAGATGGGTGCTTTGTTGGCTGGCGTGGCGCAATTGGGCACGGGCTATTCTATTTGGAAGTTTTTTCCGCGCTTTAAAAATGAGAACGGACACAACGGGGTTGGATTTTGGCTACTGCTAATTCCTAGCCTAGGTTTTCTATTCGTTGCTGTACTATTGCTAATCGGACAATCCTGGGTGGTTGCCTATTTGGGTAAGAATTCCAGTGATTTTTTGCCTTATTATCATTGGTTGATACCATTTGTTTTCTTCTTCGTATTCAATACGGTATTCGAGATCTTTTCTGCATCGTTGGGTAAAATTGTATTTGCCTCATTCCTTCGGGAGAATTTAGTACGTATCCTTTTGGGTTTATTGGGCTGGCTTTACTACATAGGTAAGGTGGATTTTGGTCAGACCATGCATAGCATTGCCGCCGTTTATGCCGTGGTGATGGTGTTGAATTTTTGGTTTGTTGTAAAGAATACAAAGCTCTCGTTTAAGCCCGATATGACCTTTATTAATGGACAGGACGGTTTGAAGCCAGAGTTTTATCGTTATACAGGCTACTTGTTTTTGACCTACGTAGCGATGCTCGTTTTGCAGAGAATGGACTTTTTGATGGTCAGTTCGATGAAGGGCAGCGCGCAGACAGGGATTTACGCCATCGCGGTGAATATTGCGGTTTTGATAGAAATTCCTACGCGTAGCATTTTGCAAATCGCCAACCCCAAGCTATCAGAAGCCATTCACAGCGGGGATCAAGCGGAAATCGAAAGGTTGTATCAAAAGACCAGCCTCAACCAATTTATTTTGGGCGCACTGGCGCTGTTGCTGGTTTGGGTGAATATCGATTTGTTGTTTCATTGGATGCCTAACGGACATTTGTATGTGGCGGGAAAATGGGCGGTTTTCTATTTGGGTGTGGGTAAACTCTGCGTATTGCTTCAAGGGAATTCGGCCGCGATGCTTATCTTTTCAAAACGATATTATTTGTCGTTAATTCTTAACTTTTGCTCCATCGTTGTAGGTGTTTTGATGAATCAATGGTTGATACCTATTATGGGGATTGACGGTGCCGCCATTGCCACAGGCTGCGTTTGGTTGGCTAGCGGAATCGTGATGGCAATTCTGATTTGGATGGTCTATAAAATGCAACCCATTACGGCCCATGTTGTATACAGCATTTTGCTTTTTGGGGTGGTGTTCGGCATCAATTATGTTTGGACGGTGGACATCGACCAATTGTTTATGTTTTCAATAATCAAGTCAATTGTACTTGTGGGAGGCGCGTTGGCCGTGATACTCTATTTCCGCTTGAGCGAAGATGTTCACAGCATGGTGAAGAAGGTGCTCAGACCCATCGGAATTAAATTAAACGATTAAGAGTTTTTGCGGCTCAGGGTTTCTTATTTGAAAACCTCATTTGCATTTGCTCGAGGGAATTCGTCCACGAATCCAGCGGGTGTAATATTCAATACCTCCACATTGTTTTCCTTGGCATATCGATTCAATTCCTGGTAGCCTAAATGCACTTTATGTAAATTTAAGAATACTTGTCGAAGCTTCACGGGCCCACTGCCATCGGCATGAACCAAGGGATGCCTAAAGGGCTTGTCGGTGTAAAAATGCGATACCTCCTCAAATAGAATATTGTTGTCGAGCACCAAGTTCTTGTGGAAATCATGATCGATCCCGGTCACAAAAACCTTTTTCGGCTTCATTTTGATTGCTAGGAATAAGGCGGCATTGATCACGTTTTGCGATTGTGGCATGCCCAACCCCAATTGGTAAGCAAGCGACCGAAACCATTGCAATCCTTTGATTACTGTATAGTTAAAAGCTACCGTCTTGATCCCGTTTTCACGGGCTTTCTTCGCCATGAAGCTGTTTTTGTAAGCGGTAGGTATGAACAAGGTAAGTCCCCAGTTCTGCAGGAAAAGGTTTTTCCAAGTCTCGTTGATTTGATGCTGCCATTCTGCAAATTCCGGTTTGATTTTCACCCGAGGATGCTGTTGAGGGTCCTGGAAAATGGCTTCGTTAAAATGAAAGAAATCGCCATCAAGCAACAAGTAATATTTGGGCTTAAGGGTCTGGAAATAGGGTCCAAACGCAAACTTATTGACGCAGAGAACTGCGGGGTTTAATGTTTGATTTTTGGTGGTTTCTAGAAATTCTTTCGCCGATGGTCCATTGCCAATGATCAATATTTCCTCGTCCTTTCTCTGGGGGATGCCGGGAGTGGGGCGCGACTTAACGACAATTTTGCCGAGGGAAAGTATCGTAGAAATAGGCATGAATGTATCGGTGTTAGGTTTTCAAATTTATAGATTAAACAATCCCAAAACGTGTGTCATTTGGCCACTGCGTTCCAAAATCTCTTCAACAAATTCTCTAAAGGCACCATCGCCTCCTTTTTTTATCGTAACCATATCGCAAATGGCTTTTATGTAGTCACTTGCATTGGCCGGTGCGCCTGAAAATCCGACCGCTTTCAGCAAGTCGATATCGCCCAAATCATCGCCAATATAAGCCACTTCACTAAGGTTAATGCCCATCGTATTGCATAGTTCGGTAGCCACGGTGAGTTTGTCCGTAATGCCTTGATATAGCAAATCAATCTTTAATTTTTTCGCCCGGTTTGCTACGATGTTCGTGTTCTCGCCGGTGATGATCGCGATGGGGATATTGAGTTTTCTGCAAAAAATGATACCGGCACTGTCGATGGTATTGAATTTCTTAAACTCATTCCCTGTATTGTCGTAATACATCCCACCGTCTGTCCAAACCCCGTCTATGTCTGTGATGATTAACTTTGGTAAAATCATGGTTTTGAATGGGTTAGTATATGTTTTCTGTGAATTTTTTCGGCAATCAACCAATCTTCTGGCTCATCAATTTCCACCGCTGAATATTCTGGCATTTCCACGATTGCGATAGGATGCGTTAAGCGGTTTTGGGTTTCCAGAATGTTGCCAACGCTGTTGATATAGAATGCGCCGTTCTCGAGCATCGCCCCGTCAAAATCTTGTCGTCTAGGCCGATGCATAAAATCATAATTCATTGGGGATCCATCTCTGTTCCAAAGAAACCTTTTGAAGGTAGCGCAGGAAATAATCGACCCTTGAGGTTGCTGATTGAGTAGGTTGATGCCATCGTTCAGATGATTGGATAGCAAGAACGGATTGGTCGCTTGGATCAGTATAAACCGGTCTTCGGCTTGTAAATTGGATGTTTGGAGGTATTCCAATATCACCGATTCTGTGCTTGCTTTGTCGTTCGCATTTTCCGCAGAACGATTGTAAATCACGATTTTGGATAGGCCCAAGTTTTTTGCTGTTTCGGCAATTTCTTGGCTATCTGTTGCTATGACAATCTCTGAAATTTCTTGGCAATCTTGTGCCGCTTTGGCTGTCCAATAGAGCAGGGGCTGACCATTGAAGGGGAGGATGTTTTTGCCCGGTATGGATTTACTGCCACCGCGAACTGGTATGAAAGCCACGGTTTTCATGGATTACCCGCGATATTTTAGTTTGTCGCGCTGTACTTGCTCAATCGCCAAGATTTCGGTTGATTTGGCACTAAGCGAGCGATAAACTGCGTTTAGGTCACGAGCCAATTTTTGCAAACCAGCGAATTCCAATGAGGCTGCGTGGTCTGTTCCTTTCCAGGTACGATCTTTTGTAAAGTGGCGTTCAACCCAAGATGCGCCGAGGGTGTAAGCCGCGATATCCACTGCAATTCCGAGGTGGTGTCCTGAAAAACCGATATCGGATACTTTTGCTTTGTAAGCGTTCGCGATCCTAGGGATTTCCATCAAACAGATATCTTCAAAAGGAACGGGGTATCCAGAAGTACAAGAGTATACCACCAAACGTTTGGCTTGGTCTTTTTCTTCGAAGAAAGTAATCAATTCGTTTTCTTCCTCGTGGGTGGTCATACCTAGAGAGACATGGACTTCGCCTTTGTATTCATCGCGCAATACCCTCAATAAATCGATGTAATTGTTGCAAGCCGATGGGACTTTTAGGAAGCGCGGTTCGATTTGGATTAGCTCTTTGGCAGAGGTAACGTCCCAAACGGAGGTTGAGTATTCGATGCCTTGACTTTCGGCGAATTTTTTTAGGTCGGCGTGTTGCTCCAAAGAAAATTCCAAAAATTCCCGGTGCTCACCATAGGTATTTCCGTAGGCATTTCCTGGGTTTGGATGGGGTTTGTTGTATTGCTCTTCGGTGAGTAATTCGCGGTTGTTGCGCTTTTGAAATTTAGCAACGTGGGCACCCGCGTGCTTGGCCATGGTGATGAGTTCTTTTGCAATTTCGAAATCACCTTTGTGGTTGCAACCGATTTCAGCTATGAGTTTGGGTTCGTTATACATCGTATTGATTTTTTGCGATGAAAAGCATCACATAATACAAAAATACAAAAAATGGGTTCAAATGCCATATTTTTGTCGGCAATGTCAGTGTTTTCGCGTTGTATGGGCCCCGGAAGCCCCAGTATTTCACTCAATGCTTTGCAATTGCAGAAGCGGGATGCGGTGAATGAGAAGGTTGAAAAGGGTGTTTATGGTTTTGAAACTGTGGACTGCGCTTGCTGTGGATCCGCGGAAACAGAGCTAATTGCGGAGCGCGATCGCTATGGTTTATTCTTCTCGGTACAGTTGTGCAAGGGTTGCGGAATGGTGTATACATCGCCTCGGATGACGGATGCGGCGTATGGCGAATTTTACGACAATGAATACCGACCCTTGTATGTAGGATCGGAGAGGGCAACGGATGATTTTTTTGCTGAGCAGCGGAATCAGGGTCGACGAATTCACGATTTTTTGCGCGGAGCGGGTGTGATGCGCGATGCGATGAAAATTGTTGAGGTAGGATGTGGCGCTGGAGGCATTTTAGACTTTTTTAGGAGTGAAGGTCATTCCGTGATAGGAATTGATTTGGGTTCGGAATATGTGGCCTACGGCAGGGATGTTCATGGCTTGGATTTGCGGGTTTGTATGTTGAAAGATTTGGCTTTGGATTTTACGCCGGATTTGGTGATTTATTCTCACGTGATGGAGCATATTTTGCATCCTTTGGATGAGATGAAAAGCATCGCAAGCGTAAGTGCAGCTGAGACTTTGGTGTATATTGAGGTGCCGGGATTGAAGAATATTCACAAGGGTTATTCGATGGACGTGATGAAGTATTATCAGAACGCCCATTCGTATCATTTTACTCTGGGTAGTCTTCGATATTTGATGGAGTCGGCGGGTTTTGGGCTGGTGAGTGGTACGGAGTATGTGAGATCGATATTTAGTTTGAAGTCGGCGGGTGTTCAGAATTTTAACGAATACAATTCGATACGAAATTATTTGGTGTTGAATGAGCGGTATCGATGGATATTTCCCATGACGGTGAGTGGGTTAAAGCAGCTGGCGAAGCGATGGAAGACGCGCTTGTTGGGGTAGTGCTTTGAAATTTATGTGCGGCGATGGGATAAATGTTTATTTTTGCCGACCTAAATTATGTTAAATCTGATCATTTTTGGCCCTCCAGGGGCGGGGAAAGGGACGCAAAGTGAGCGTTTATTGGAACAATATTCCTTACAGCATATTTCTACGGGGGATTTGCTGCGCGCGGAGCGCGCAGCTGGAACCGACCTTGGAAATCAAGCCAACGAGTACATCGCCAAAGGCGAATTGGTGCCCGATGCCGTTGTGATTGGAATGGTGAAGAATTTTATGCTCGCGCACACTGAGGCCAAGGGATTCATTTTTGATGGTTTCCCAAGAACAACGCCGCAAGCCGAAGCTTTGGATGCGATGTTGGCCGATTTTAACACACAGATAGGCATCGTATTGGGATTGGAAGTGAATGAGGATGAGTTGGTTAAACGTTTATTATTGCGCGGTCAAAGTAGCGGTCGTGCCGATGATCAAGACGAGTCTACCATCAGAAATCGCTTTCAAGAATATCAAAACAAGACCCTTCCCTTACAAGGTTTTTATCAGTCACAGGGTAAATATCAAGGCGTTCAAGGGATTGGTGAAGTTGGAGCAATCTACGATTCTCTTTGCGCTGAAATCGATAAAGTATTGGGATGAGGGCGTTTTCCGAAGCGGTAAAATGGGTTTTTTTAGACCTCGACAATACGCTTTGGGATTTTGATGCGAACGCTGAAGAGGCGATCAAAGAATTATATCATCGACATGAACTGCATCTACATTGCGATTTTCATGTGGATCAATTTTTGGCCTTGTACAAAGACGTAAATGCTGCGTATTGGCTGCGTTACGAAAAGGGCGAGGTGACAAAAGAGGTGCTTCGTACGGCAAGGTTTACGGATACATTTAATGCCATGGGTCTTGAGGCGGCTTTGCAACCAGCAAACGTTTGGCAGGAGTATTTGGATATCTGTCCGATTATGACTCGTATGATGCCGGGGGCTCTGGATTGTTTGGCTGAATTGAAGAAAAAATATCGCATCGCATTGTTGACCAATGGGTTTGAGAGGACGCAGCAGACGAAGATTTCTGTTTCTGGAATTGGCGAGTTTGTTGATTTTATGATGACATCGGAATCCGTGGGGATGGCAAAGCCGGATTCGCGGTTTTTTGCGTTGGCGCTTGAAAAAGCGGGTTGTAATGCGCAGGAAGCGGTGTATTTGGGTGATACTTGGCATACGGATGTGGACGGTGGAATGGGGGCCGGCATCGTATCGTATTGGTATCGAAGAGGTCAGGATCGTCGCGATTTGCCTTTGGATGATTCCAATTTTGGCGGTGTAGTAGATGATTTGATGGATTTTGCCCGGTTGTAAAACGGATTATCGGCGAAGATTGATTTATAAGTGAATTGGTAGCCTCGGCATCGGCGAAACCCTTCGCAACGCTGTAGGAACTGCCATGAATGTGATGTCCGCGAAATTTCGTATTTTTGTAATAATGAAAAATTCGTTGAATCGCTTCGGCGCCTTGTTGGGCATTGTGTTTTGTAGTGTTGGAACTTTGTTGGCTCAAGGTTTTGAGTTAGAAAATGGAAAAGCTGAACACACGTTTTACCCCAATGCCGATATGCCGGTGGATTGTACCATTCACTTCAAGAATCTCAAAAAAACGCCTATCGTTTTTGCTTATGAAAAAGTGAGTGTCGATTTCCCTGTGGTTTGGGATGTGTCTTTTTGCGATAACAGAAATTGTTTCGCTACATTTTTGGATAAGGACACTTTTGCAAAAGTGGCTCCCAATGGAGAGGCTTCTTTGAAGATTACGGTTTTCCCAAATGGTAAGGCTGATACTGCTGTTGTGAAATATGCATTGTGGGATTATGACAATGCATCGGATAGAGATACCATCACCTGGAATATATACATTCGTTGGGGTGCTGATACAAAAACATGGATTACTGAGGCGGTGCAAGTGTATCCCAATCCTGTTGTTGATGTGTTGAACGTTTCTGCTTTGGGCGATGTTGCTTTTGATGTTGTAGATTCAAAAGGTGCGGTTGTGAAGCATGTTTTGCCGGTTGCTGGCCGCATGAATGTTTCTGAGTTTGCCGCAGGTTTGTATTTTATTCGTTGCCAATCTGAAGGCAAAGTGCAAACGATTTCATTTGTAAAGAAATAATTCTAATTTTCCACTGGATTCGGCATGTTAGGCATTCCAGTATGGGCGTGGATAATCGTTCTCTTGGCCGCCATCGGGCTGTCGACTTTACATTATTATAAAATTTTACGCAATCGTGGCTCCCAAATTTGGTGGGTGGCTTTTGCATTGCGCGCAATTGGATACTGCGGTGTTTTATTGTTGTTGTTCAATCCTTGGTGGCAGCTGCAAGAGGAAAAGGTAGAGACGCCCGTTTTGCTGGTTTACGAAGATCGAAGTGCGTCGGTTGATTCAGCATCGCTCGAAAAATGGAGGTCGATGTCAACGGAGATCGCATCGATGAAAAAAATGCGGATTCAGCGTTTTGGGTTTGCCCACGATGTTTTTTCTGGTGATTCCGTATCGAACAAAGATAAATTTAGAAGCAACTTGTCGGCCGTAATGCGCCATGCGACAGCGAAGTCGGTGACGGCTCCGTTGGGCGGGATGGTGATAATGACCGATGGAATTATCAATGAAGGGCTGGATCCTATGATGGGTTCGTTGCCACCGCATACGCCAATCATTGCGGTGGGTGCGGGGAATACTGCGCCGAGAATTGATGCGCTGGTGGGCGGGCTGCTATGCAATGAAGAAGTCTTTTTGGGTAATTCATTTGCGGTGGAGGCGAGCATCCGTGCGGTAAAATTGGCTGGTGAGTCTGTGATTGTTCGATGCTTGGTTGGCCAGGAAGAGGTGGGTCGTTTGATTTGGTCGGTTGCGTCGACATCGGATTGGAAGCGGGTGAATTTTGACATCAAACCAAAATCGGTGGGTTTGAAACGGGTGAGTATCGTAGTGACTCCATTAAAAGGGGAATTGAATCTTGTAAATAACAGCCAAACGAAATATGTGAAGGTGGTGGATGAGCGCAAGAAAGTGGATATTTTGTTTGCTGCGCCGCATCCAGATGTTTCCGCCGTTGGCAGGGCTTTGGGTAGTGAAGGGCAGTTTACTTGCGTTGCAAAGTCTAAGAATGATCGTAGCAATAATGCCGATGTTTACGTGTTGCATGGATGGAATTGGTCAGACAGGTCGGATTTAGAATGGTTGTCGGGTCAATTGAATCGGGGCAAGGCGGTATGGATTTTTGCAACTCCGGGGATGCAATGGGGTGGTTTGGGTAGCATTTTTGGTGTGAATTGGGGGTCGGTTTCATCGATTTGGCAAGATGCGCAACCTCAATGGAATGACGGTTTTTCTGGATGGAGTCCAACATCGGAAGAGTCGTTGCGATGGGGAAATATGCCTCCGGTAAAGTCGCCGGTGGTGAAGTTGACGTTGCCTGTGGGTAGTTCGGCGGTGTTATGGCAAAAGTGGGGTGGTGCGACAACGCAGTTGCCGCTTATGTCGACGTGGAAAGTTGGGAATGCGGGGGTAGGCATGTTTTTTGGTGAGGGTTTGTGGCGTTGGAGGATTGAGGATCGAAAGGACGGCGAGGGGAAGATTTTTGATGCTTGGGTGAGGCGGATGACGGGTTTGTTGGCGGCTGGATCATCGGTAAAAAAATCCTTAGAAATTTCGATATCGAAACAGCAATTCGACCTTTCGGAGGAGGTGATTGTTCGCGTGATTTGCAGAGATAAGGCGGGGGAATTGGATGATGCGATTCCAAGAACGTTGCGCATAGGAAAAGTGGGTGAATTGGGCAGTGATAATTTGACGCAGGTGTCGCTAGAAAAGGATAAAGGTGGATGGCGAGGCGTTGTGACGGGTTTGAGTGAGGGCGAGTATAAACTGATTGCGGAGGGTGGTATTGATCGAACCACGGTGGAAAAGCAGATTGCTGTTGTGAATCAACCGATGGAAATGATGGATTTACAGGCGAATCATGGGTTGTTGACATCGTTGGCAACGAAATCGGATGGCGGATTTTGTAAGGTTGGCGAGGTGGATGTGTTCCGTAAGTTATTGAATGACAAGTTGAATCAGGTGCCGGTGATGCGACAGGAATTGAGCAATAAGCATTGGTGGGACTCGATTTTCTGGTTTATTGTCATCGTATTGTGTTTTGGTGGGGAGTGGGGAATTCGTCGTTGGATGGGTAAATACTGATTTTAGCAAAACAATCCCGAACTTTGTGCAATGGCACGTATTGTGGTGGGAATGAGTGGCGGGGTGGATAGCTCCGTGGTGGCTTTGTTGTTAAAGCAGCAGGGTCATGAGGTGATTGGTTTGTTTATGCGGAATTGGAACGATGCCAGCGTTACTTTAGAGGATGAATGTCCTTGGATCGAAGACAGTCGCGATGCGATGATGGTTGCCGAGCATTTGGGGATTCCTTTTCAGGTGTTGGATTTGAGTGGGATTTACAAGGAGCGGATCGTTGATTATATGTTTGAGGAGTATGGGAAGGGGCGGACGCCAAATCCGGATGTCTTGTGTAATCGCGAAATTAAGTTTGATGTTTTTTTGGATGAGGCTTTGAAGTTGGGTGCAGATTTTGTGGCCACGGGGCATTATGTGCGGAAGGAAGTTGTTTTGGTTGACGGGGTTGAGGAGTATCGGTTGATGAGTGGGTTGGATAAGAACAAGGATCAGAGTTATTTTTTATGTCAGTTGAATCAGTTTCAATTGAGCAAGGCGTTGTTTCCTATCGGGGATTTGGAAAAATCTGAGGTAAGGAGGTTGGCCGCCGAAGGCGGCCTGTCAACCGCGACAAAGAAGGACAGTCAGGGGCTTTGTTTTATCGGTCATGTGAGTTTGCCGGATTTCTTGCAGCAGCAGCTCAAGGTTAAAGAAGGCGAGGTGATAGAGATTGATGCAAATGGAATTGCGGCGCAAAGGGAGTTTGATCGCATGAAAAATATGGCGGGGTTGGAGGATTGTCATCAATGGCACTCAAAATTTTCATCATCCGACGGTCGGGTTGTTGGTAAGCATCAAGGGGCACATTTTTACACTCGCGGACAACGTAGAGGATTGCAAATTGGAGGGAAACCTCTTCCTTTATTTGTGCTACAAACTGATGTGATAAATAATGTCATTTTTGTTGGACAAGGTGAGGATCATCCAGGGTTATTGTCGATGGGGTTGTTTGTGCTCGAAAATGAGTCGTGTTGGGTCCGGCCAAGTATGAGGTCTAAAGTGTTGAATTCTAGTGAGTTGATTTGCAAGTATAGGTATCGACAAACTTCGGTATCATGTACTTTGCAGGTGCATCAATTGGGGTATCAAGTTGTGTTTCAGGCGCCTCAGAAATCAATAACTTCGGGTCAGTTTGTGGCTATTTATTTAGATGATGAAATTGTATTTAGCGGGGCAATTTTTTAGTTGTGGAAAACATATCGAAAATAATGTCACAAAATTGTCATTAAATTTAAAGTAAAGGCAACGAAAACAACGCGAATAGCGTTACCTATGGGTAACGCATAAAATTATTTTTATTTAAATGAAATCTACCCTAAAATCGGCCTTATTTGTCGTGCTATTTATTTTTAGTTTCTGTACCAAATCGGAGGCTCAAATCACATCTACCGGAAAAACCTTCTACATGAGTTTCATGGAAATGGAAACTAGAAGTGGAGGATTGCCGGATACTTTGTTGTTGTTTGTTACTTCGGATGTAAATACGTCGTTGGTTCTTGATAATCCTAGGGTTTCTGGTTCCAACCAAACGGTAAATATTACAGCGGGCAGGGTGAATCGGATAGAAGTTGACAGGACTTATTATTATCCTGTAGGTTCTGAGTTTCCATCTACGGATATCAATAGTAAGAAAGGCTTGCGCATTGTTGCAAAAGATCCGGTCAACGTATACTGCTTGAATTTGGAATTAAACCGTTCGGATGCAACGTTCATTTTACCATACGAGAGTATTCCTGCGGCACCAGAATTTTACATTGCAAGTTTTGCGCCCAATGCCATTACCACTGGTTCTAATTATGCAGAAAGTGAGTTCGTTGTTATTGGAATGGATAATGGAGTGAAAGTAGAAATTACTCCAACTGCCAACACCAAAGGAGGTAAAACAGCGGGAACCCCATTTACGGTTACACTTTCCAAGGGTCAGGTATACGAAGTTCAGTCGGTAACGAAAGATGGTACGAACAATACAGATCCTGCTGCAACATCTTGGTCTACGACGGGTGCGTTGAAGGGCGATTTGACAGGTACTAGGGTACGTGTGGTAGAAGGTTGTGGTAAAGTGAATGTCTTTTCAGGGGCGCGATCCTCATTTATTCCAAAAGGGAATTGCGCGACATTTTCTGGAAGGGACCATTTATATACTCAGGTGATTCCAACGTTAGCGCTTGGTAAGGATTATGTATTGATGCCATTTAGTGGGCAATCTAAGGGTTATGTATATAAGGTGATTGCTGCGTACGATACCACGAAAGTATATATCAATGGAACATTGGCGAATACGATTTTAAAGCGTGGACAATGGATTTATCAGGATGTAACCTCTGCAACAGCGGTATGTGTTAATACAGATAAACCTGCATACGTAGCCCAATATATGAAAAATGGCGCTTGCTCTGGATTGGGCGGTAGCGCGGGTGATGCTGCTTTGTTTATTTCACCGGATGTCAATCAAAGATTGATTCGCACGTTGGTGGGAACTGCAACCACTTCAAATATGAATCAACATTGGATTAATATTTTGGTTGCACAAAATTCTACCAAGTCGGTTAAAGTGAATGGTGTAGCGCTTGCATCTACAGCATTCACAACGGTAAGTTGTGGTAAATTTGCGTATGCCCAAGTGAAAGTGAATAACCCAAGTTCCAATACAGTGACATCAGACAGTGGATTTGTTTGTGTTGCCTATGGTGTGGGACCTTATGAGAGTTACTCTTATTCTGCGGGTGCCGTTTTTGAGAACTTAAACTTTGACATTTCGGTTACGCGTAAAACGATGTGTCCGGGTGAAGATGTGAAGATTGGTGCGGTTGTGGTAGGAAAGCCAAAAATCAAAGGATACCGTTGGAATTTTGGTGATGGTACGTCAGATACTGGAAAAAATGTGGTTCATAAATTCAAAAAACTGGGGTCATTTTATGTTGTTCTAAAAATCCCAATTACTCTGGATTGCGGATTGGTTGATACAATTACAAGGAGTAAGATTGTTACTATCAAGCAGGGGCCTATTTTGGATTTAAAGGATACAACAACACAGTGTGCATCAACTTTAAATCTTAAACTTCAAGCGCCCAACTATTCCCCAAAGTTTATTTACAAATGGCAGGATAGT
>Ga0078894_10000671_pt1 | contig 24388 bp, 33 predicted proteins | sample LauGreSu1BDMLBSD_2_FD_67506 | JGI IMG/M metagenome (GOLD analysis project Ga0078894, IMG submission 67506) | Freshwater lake microbial communities from Lake Michigan, USA - Su13.BD.MLB.SD (version 4) (version 4) | ecosystem: Environmental > Aquatic > Freshwater > Lake | place: Lake Michigan... | reverse complement strand
ACTGTATCAATACCTTTAGAAGATGCTTTTTCAGCAATCTTTTTTCCAACCAATGCAGAAATCTCTGTTTTGTTTGTTTTCGCATCCAACTCTTTAGAAGAAGCCGAAACCAATGTATTACCATTAATATCGTCAATCAACTGAACATATATTTGCTTATTACTTCTAAATACGCACATTCTTGGCATCTCTACAGTTCCTGAAATTTTTGAACGTATTTTAGAGTGAATTTTTACTCTTCTCTGTTTTTTACTTATCATTTTAAAAATATTTACCTTTTCCTAAATAATTTTATTATTTCTTAGATGCTGATTTACCAGCTTTTCTTCTAATAACTTCTCCTACAAATCTAATACCTTTTCCTTTATAAGGCTCAGGTGGTCTTACTTTTCTAATTCTAGATGCAACCTGTCCTAATAATTGTAAATCATAAGACTCCAAAGTAATTAAAGGTGGTTGTCCTTTTGGCATTTCAGCAGTTACTTTAATTTCACTTGGCAAATGAAATACAACTGGGTGAGAAAAACCAAGAGCTAATTCCAACAATTGACCTGTAGCAGTAGCTCTATAACCTACCCCTACCAATTCCATTTGCTTTTTGAATCCTTGAGATACTCCCGTTACCATATTGTTCAACAATGAACGGTATAGACCATGCATCGCTTTGTGTCTTTTTTGTTCTGTAGGTCTTTCTACAGTTAGAGTGTTTTCCTCTACATTTATGATAATGTCTCTATCTACTTTTTGAGATATTTCACCCATCTTACCTTTAATGGTAACTATATTAGAGCTTTTTTCTATCTTTACTTCAACGCCACTAGGTAATTCTATAGGCATTTTTCCAATTCTAGACATAATTATATATTTTAATATTATTTATTTAAAATTAACTAATTGAGCAAATCAATTCGCCGCCAACATTCAATTTTCTAGCTTCTTTATCTGTAATTACACCTTTTGGAGTACTTAATATAGTAATACCCAAACCTGACAAAGTTCTTGGAATTTCACTAGCTGGTGCATATCTTCTCAAACCAGGTCTACTCAATCTTCTCAATTCTTTTATCATTGGCAATTTAGAAACTGGATCATACTTTAATGCAATCTTAACTACACCTTGTCCTCCAAATGCTTCTTTTTCAAATTTATATTTTGAAATAAAACCAAAATCATATAGAATCTCAGTTATTTTTAATTTCAAATTTGAAGCAGGTATTTCTACTATTCTATGTCCTGCCATTTGAGCATTTCTGATTCTAGTTAAATAATCTGAAATAGGATCTGTATACATATTTTATAATTTACTTTATTATTCACAAATGTTTTTACCAACTTGATTTTGTTACACCTGGTAATTTACCATAAGAAGCCAATTCTCTGAAAACGTTTCTCGAAATTGAGAAATAACGAATATATCCTTTTGGTCTTCCAGTAATTTTACATCTATTGTGCAATCTTACTTTTGATGAATTTTTAGGTAATTTATCCAATTCCAACCATTCACCTGCTTCTTTTAATTGCTTTCTCTTTTCAGCGAATTTTGCAACTAATTTTTCTCTTTTGACTTCTCTAGCTATTAGCGATTTACTTGCCATATTATTATTTTAAAAATCGTTTATATTATTGTTTAAAAGGTAATCCCATCATTTTCAATAACTCCATTGCCTCTGCATCTGTATTTGCAGTGGTAACAAAAGTAATATCCATTCCATTGATTTTGTTTATTTTATCAATATCAATCTCAGGGAAAATGATATGCTCCGTAATACCCATTGTGTAATTTCCTCTTCCATCAAATCCTTTATTATTGATTCCTCTAAAGTCTCTTACCCTTGGTAAAGCTACAGATACCAATCTATCCAAAAATTCATACATTGCATTATTTCTCAATGTAACTTTTGCACCAATTGGCATTCCTTTTCTCAATTTAAAGTTTGAAATATCTTTTTTAGAGAATGTAGAAACAGCTCTTTGTCCAGCAATAATACTCATTTCATCTACTGCATTTGTAACCAATTTTTTATCAGATACAGCACCTTTTACACCTTGATTGATTACAATCTTAGTCAAGCAAGGTACTTGCATAATGGATTTATATTGATATTTATCTTGAAGTAATTTTGCAACTTCGCTTTTATACTTTTCTTTTAATCTAGGAGTATACATATTATTCAAAATTATATATTTTTATCTGATTTTTTAAAATAGCGAACGATTTTCTCATCCTCTACTCTTCTTCCAATTTTTGAGGTTGTGTCACCATCCAAAATCATTACATTAGAGATATGAATAGGAGCTTCTTTTTCAATAATTCCACCTTCTTGATTAGCAGCACTTGGTTTCGTATGTCTTTTAACCATATTAATACCTTCTACCAAAACTCTCATTTTAGTTTTGTCTACTCTTATCACTAGTCCGTCCTTTCCTTTATCATCTCCAGAGATAACTCTAACTTTATCTCCTTTTTTAATTTTTAATTTAATTGCGCTCATCTCTATTTTAATATTATTTTATTATTTAAATAACTTCAGGTGCCAAAGAAACAATTTTCATATAATCAGCGTCTCTTAGCTCTCTTGCTACAGGGCCAAAAATACGAGATCCTCTTGGCTCATCAGATGCATTTAACAATACACATGCATTGTCATCAAATCTAATATAACTTCCGTCTTTTCTCTTGATGTGCTTTTTTGTTCTTACGACTACTGCTCTTGATACAGTACCTTTTTTCAAACCTGAACTAGGTAAAGCTTTCTTTACAGTTACAATAATTTGATCGCCAATAGAAGCATATCTTCTTTTTGTACCTCCCAAAACACGAATAACTAAAACTTCTTTAGCTCCACTGTTATCCGCAACATTTAATCTTGATTCTTGTTGTACCATTTTTATTAATATTACTTAGCTTTTTCAATAATTTGTACCAATCTCCATCTCTTAGTTTTACTAAGAGGTCTAGTTTCTGCTACTTTTACAGTATCACCTACTTTACACTCATTATTTTCATCATGAGCTTGGAACTTTTTAGATTTTTTCATTACCTTTCCGTACAAAGGGTGTTTTTCTTTTCTTTCTACTATAATCGTAATGGTTTTTTGTCTTTTATCACTTACAACCAATCCAATCAGTTCTTTTCTTTTATTTCTTTCTTCCATTTCAATAATTATTTATATAAATACTATTATTTTGTAGCTAATACAGTAAACATTCTAGCAATATTTCTTCTCACAAATCTCAATTCAATTGGATTTGCTAAAGGAGAAACGGAATGATTAAATTGCATTCTCAAATATTTTACTTTTTCTTCTCTAATAGCTTTTGTCAAGTTTTCTTTTGACATATCTGCAAAATTATTTTTATTCTTTGCCATATTACGATTATTTACTAATTTTTTATGCTTCTACGTAGTCGTATCTTGTTATAAATTTACATTTACATGGCATCTTCTGAGCTGCCAATCTTAATGCTTCTCTTGCTACTTCAGTAGGTACACCATCGATCTCAAACAAAAGAGTTCCTGGCTTGATTACAGCCACCCAACCTTCTGGATTACCTTTACCTTTTCCCATCCTTACCTCGGCTGGCTTTTTTGTGATAGGTTTATCTGGAAAAATTTTGATCCATACTTGACCTTCTCTTTTCATATATCTTGTCAAGGCAATACGCGCAGACTCTATTTGCCTGTTTGTAATCCAACCTTCATCCAAACTTTTTAAACCAAAAGATCCTTGTGATAATTGAAATCCTCTTGTAGCATTTCCTTTAATCTTTCCTTTGAACTGCTTTCTAAATTTCGTTCTTTTAGGTAATAACATATCTTTCTCCTATTTTAAAATTAATTATTTATTTGGTCTTGTACGTTTTCCTCCTCTTCTATCATTTTTGAATCCTTCTCCTCTATTAGCATTCTTAGGTGCTTCATTTTTGCTCTCTTGATTAGGGCTCAAATCTACTTTTCCTAATTGCTCTCCTCTACAGATCCATACTTTGATACCTATTTTTCCATAAATAGTTAAAGCCTCTTTCCAAGCATAGTCAATATCTGCTCTAAATGTATGCAATGGAGTTCTTCCCAATTTAAATTCTTCAGAACGTGCCATCTCTACGCCACCCAATCTTCCACTACATCTAACTTTGATGCCCTCAGCTCCCATTCGGATAGCACTAGCCAAAGCCATTTTTACAGCTCTTTTATAGTTTACTCTCGCTTCAAGTTGTTTTGCAATAGATTCACCTACAATAGCAGCATCTACATCTGGATTTCTTACTTCAATAATATTGATTTGGATTTCTTTTCCAGTTACTTTATCCAATTCTTTTTTCAAATCTTCTACATCTTTTCCACCTTTACCAATAACGATACCTGGTTTTGATGTATGAATTGTTACAGTTACTCTTTTTAGAGTTCTCTCTATTATAATTTTAGAAATTCCTGCTTTAGGTATTTTCGTATTGATGTATAATCTGATTTTTTCATCTTCGATCATTTTCTCACCAGCCGTTTTTCCACCATACCAGTTAGATTCCCATCCTCTGATAATTCCTAATCTATTTGCTATTGGATTCGTTTTTTGTCCCATTATCTTCTATTTATTAAATCTAATTAAGCTGTTTTATTTTCCAAAGTTATAGAAACGTGATTACTTCTCTTTCTGATTCTATAGGCTCTACCTTGAGGAGCTGGTTGAAAACGTTTCAACATTTTTCCTTCATTTACAAAGATAGTTTTTACATATAGCTCTACATTTTCAGCACTCTCGCCACTTTTTTGCTCCCAATTATTAATGGCAGACAACAAAAGTTTATGTAATTTTTTTGCTGGCTCTTTTTTGTTGAATTTCAAAATACTCAACGCATTGAATGCCTCTTTTCCTCTAATAATATCTGCCACCAAACGCATTTTTCTTGGCGAAGTAGGGCAATTATTTAATTTTGCTACAGCTTCCATTTTATCTACTATTTATTATTTAATTTTTTTCGATGAATGTCCTTTAAAATTTCTTGTAGGTGAGAATTCGCCTAATTTATGACCCACCATATTCTCAGTTACATATACAGGGAAAAATTTATTTCCATTATGAACTGCAAAGGTATGTCCTACCATATCAGGAATTATCATACTCGCTCTACTCCAAGTTTTGATAGTTGTTTTTTTATCACTATCATTTAGAGCTTCAACTTTTTTCAAAAGCTTATACGCTACATAAGGTCCTTTCTTTAAAGATCTTGCCATTTTACTTAAATTTATTATTATTTACCTTTACGTTTACTTACTATCATTCTAGAACTAGCCTTGTTTTTATCTCTAGTTTTCAAACCTTTAGATTTTTGGCCATTTCTTGATCTTGGGTGACCTCCAGAAGATCTACCTTCACCACCACCCATTGGGTGATCTACAGGGTTCATTGCTACCCCTCTTGTTCTTGGTCTTCTTCCTAGATGCCTACTTTTACCCGCTTTACCTTTAATCTCCAACGAATGGTCTCCATTTGATACAGAACCTATCGTAGCCATACAAGTAGCCAATACCATTCTATTCTCTCCTGAATTCAATTTCAATAAAGCATATTTTCCTTCTCTTGAAAGCAATTGAGCACTAGATCCTGCACTTCTTACCATTTGACCGCCTCTTCCTGGTTGCAATTCTATATTATGAATTACAGAACCCAATGGAATTTCAGACAATGGCAATGTATTTCCCAAATCAGGTGAAGAACCTGTTCCAGATACAATTTTTTGACCTACTTTGATTCCGTTTGGAGCCAAGATATATCTTTTCTCTCCATTAGCAAATTTTACCAATGAAATGAATGCTGTTCTAAATGGATCGTACTCTATACTTGCTACAGTTCCTTCTACTCCAAAATTATTTCTTTTGAAATCTACCAATCTGTATTGTCTTTTATTACCGCCACCTATATGACGCATACTTCTTCTTCCTTGGTTATTTCTACCTCCTGTGTTGGAAATAGCTACTACCAATGATTTCTCAGGAGTACTTGTTGTAATTTCCGAATAGGTATTCCCTACTCTATGTCTAGTACCAGGAGTAACTGGTTTAAATTTTCTAATCGCCATTTTCTCTAAATTTATTAATTATAAATATCTATACTCTGACCTTCTTTTATTGTAATATATGCTTTTTTGCTAGCAGATTTTCTACCTTCTACTACACCTTTCTTGGTCATTTTTGTTTTAACTTTTCCTGGTGTGATTGAAGTATTTACTGCTACTACATTTACATTAAAAAATTCTTCAACCGCTTTTCTAATGGCATGTTTTGTAGCTGTTTTTTCTACTAAAAAAGCATACTTGTTTTCTTTTTCAGTTACTTTGTTACTTTTTTCTGTAACAAGTGGTTTGATCAAAACTCTTTTTGTACCTTCCATTTCAATATTATTTTAATCTTTCAGTTAATAATGATATACTGCTTTCGCTAATTATCAATTTATCACAATTCAAAATATCGTATACATGCAAATCACTTGCATTTACCGTTTTTGAATTAGGGATATTTCTACTGCTCAATACTACATTATGAATATTTGATGGCAATACAAAAATTGATTTATCCATAGCTACATTCAAATTATTCATCGTTTTTACGTGATTCTTTGTTTGTATTTCGTTGTAGTTGAAATCTTCTACTACAATAATGCTATTTTCTTTTGCTTTTGCAGACAATGCAGAACGATTTGCCAACGCTTTTACTTTTCTATTCAATTTGAAAGAATAATCTCTTGGTTGTGGACCAAAAGTTCTACCATTACCATATACAGGGTTCTTGGTACTACCTTTTCTCGATCCTCCAGTTCCTTTTTGTCTATGCAATTTCTTTGTAGAACCTGAATGCTCTGCTCTTTGTTTTACTTTGTGTGTTCCTTGTCTTTGATTTGCCAAAAATTGTTTAACGGCCAAATACAAAACATGTTGATTAGGCTCTATTGCAAATACTGAATCTTCCAATTCAATTGATTTGCCAGTAGCTTTTCCTTCTATATTTACGATATCTAATTTCATTACCTTACTTTTTATCTTCTATATTTAATTACTTTTGTAGAACTATATATGAATTGTTAGCTCCTGGCACTGTACCTTTTACCAACAAAATGTTTTTATCTGCGAAAATTTTCAATATAGCTATACCTTTCAATTTCACTCTATCGCCTCCCATTCTTCCGGCCATTCTCATTCCTTTGAATACTCTACTTGGGAAAGAAGATGCTCCAATAGATCCAGGTGCTCTTTGTCTGTCATGTTGTCCGTGAGAACCCATTCCTACTCCACTAAATCCATGTCTTTTTACTACACCTTGAAATCCTTTTCCTTTTGAGGTACCATACAACTCTACTTTTTCGCCTTCTACAAAGTCAGCAGCAGAGATGATGTCGCCCATAGCTTTGCCATCAAATCCTTTAATTTCTACAATGTGTTTTTTTGGAGATGTGTTTGCTTTTGCAAAATGACCTTTCATACCATTACTAGTATTTTTTTCTTTTTTCTCGTCAAATGCAATTTGCAATGCAGAATAACCATCCGTTTCTTCTGTCTTTACCTGTGTTACTACACAAGGTCCTGCTTCGATAATAGTACATGCTATACTATTTCCTTTTTCGTCAAAGTAGCTAGTCATTCCTAGCTTTTTTCCAATAATTCCTTTCATTTTTTTTATTTTAATTTTTTTCGACATCGACAAGTTTGGTCTTGCTTATCGTCTTTTTTATTTATTAATATTGTATCTATTAGATTTTGATCTCTACATCTACTCCACTAGGCAATTCTAATTTCATCAAGGCATCTACCGTTTTTGAAGAACTAGAATAGATATCCATCAATCTCTTGTAAGTACACAATTGAAATTGTTCCTTAGAGTTTGAGTTTACGTGCGGTGAACGCAATACCGTAAAGATATTCTTGTGTGTAGGCAATGGAATAGGTCCAGATACCACAGCACCTGTTGCTTTTACGGATTTAACTATCTTTTCTGCCGAATTATCAACCAACACGTGGTCATAACTCTTTAATTTTATTCGTATTCTTTGGTTCATATTCAATGAATTATTATACTTTTTGTACGTTTATCTTAAAATTTTGAGGGTGCAAAGGTAAGGATTATTTTTTAATCAGCAAGAAAAAAATAAGAAAATGTTAAAAACATTTTTTCTTATCGCTGATTAATCAACAAAATCCTAGGCAATTACTCACCTCAAAACGGATACTTGTTTCATTTAGTTAGTGAAAAAGTGGTGCAAAAGTAAACTATTTTTTTTAAGTCAATACTTTTTTTTTACTTTTCTTTAATAAAAATACAAAATAATACAAGACCTATTATCCACAAACCTTTAAAAAAGTGTTCAATTAATTATTTTTTCATTTACATTTGCAGATATATTTTCTTCCCAATCTCATGATAGACTATCTATTAGCACCTTATAATTCATATTCCTTTATACAAATCCTAATGGAGTCTATCGCCGCCATTTTGGGAATACTCAGTGTATATTTTGCTACAAAAGAAAATATTTTAGTGTATCCAATTGGCATCATTAGCACAATAATTTATACAATTTTACTTTTTCAGTGGCAACTTTTTGGCGATATGTTTATTAATTTATACTATACTATTATGAGTATTTATGGATGGATTTTATGGAAAAAAAATAATGTAAGTTCCCAAATATTAAATACTAGATTAGATAAAAATTCCTTTTATACACTTTTCTCAATATTTATCGGGTCTATGATTTTAATAATGATTATATATATAGGACATTATGCTCTTGAGACACATACAATTGGAATAGAACTACTCAAAAAACTTTCTTGGATAAATTATGTAGATAGTATTACCACCTCCACTTTTCTCATAGCCATGTACCTAATGGCTCGAAAATCACTTTTCAATTGGCATTTCTGGATACTTGGCAATTCTATAGCTATCCCTATGTTTCTCGAAAAGGGATACGCCATTACAGCATTCCAATATCTTATATTCCTTATACTTGCTATCCGGGGACTTATAGAGTGGAAAAAAGAGAAATGCTTTTAATAATTTCTATACATTTCTTATTATGCTATTGTATATAAAGTTTTTCTCTATCTTTGTATTATAATATCTATAATATGAACAAACTTCTCGAACTCGCAAATGAACTGGAATCTTATATTATCCATAGCGATATAGAAAATAAAACCATTTCGGATAGCACTGTAGGTTGGCAGATAGAGCATAGCCTGCTCACACTCAATGGCATTATCAATAATTTGAAAATCCCTAATCCAAAAACCTTCAAAATGAAATATGGAATTGGTAAGTTTCTCATTTTCACATTTGGTCATATTCCTCGTGGCAAAGCCAAAGCACCCGAAGTAGTTAAACCTAAGTATTTTGATAAAGATACATTAGTGAATCATATCCAAATATCAAAAGAAAATATCAAAACCTTAGACACAATCCCTTCGGTTCATTTTTTTGAGCATCCTTATTTTGGTCATTTGAGGATAGAAGATACCAAAAGATTTTTATACATTCATACTTTGCATCATATCAAAATTATTAGAGATATTATTAAATCTATCTAATCTTTGTTGAATAAAATAGCGATAACTTATTACCAATCCCCAGTTGGAGAGCTGATTTTGGGCGTGCATAACAATATGTTGGTACTATGCGATTGGAACTATAGAGCTATACGCAAAGCTATTGACAAGAGAGTTACTCGTTTTTTCAATGCACAGTACCATGAAGAAATACATCCACTTCATACTAAAACGATAGCACAATTAGACGCTTATTTCCAAAAAAAACTAAAGAATTTTGATATACCCTTGGCTATGGCAGGCACCGATTTTCAAATTCAAGTATGGAATCAATTACTTAAAATTCCCTTTGGAAGCCAAACTACGTATAGCCGTTTTTCAGAACTTCTGGGGAACCCCAAAGCTGTAAGAGCTATTGGAACTGCTATAGGAGCCAATGCACATTCAATTATTATTCCTTGTCATCGGGTTGTGGGCAAAAATAATAATTTGGTTGGCTATGCAGGTGGTCTACTCGCCAAAAGCAAGCTTTTGACATTAGAGGGGCAATTGAGTTTGTTTTAAATCCAAAATAATTTCTCAATATCCTTGATACGTTCTTTTAAAATTTTTATATCTATATCAAAAACTATATTGACAACTTGAATCTGATTTAAAGTAGATTTTAGACTTTGTATTGGAAAATTTGAAATAATTAAATAATCCATTTGTTTCATTTTAGGGAATAAAAAAACATTTTGATTTTTGGCTTCTAGAATAACTATTTTTTGATCACTTTCTTCAAAATCAGCATTTTTAAAGACATTAAATTCCTCCAATTCATCTTTTCGTATCTGCACTTTTAAATTTGATGAATAAAAAAAATGAAAATCCAGTTCAGCATTAATTTTTGTAATCAATAGAATATCTTTGGCAGTGCTATTTACCCCCAAATAATAAAAATCTATTGAATCCGATTCCGTTACAATTTTTTTCATTTAAATTATACTGTTTTATTTGACTACTTCCACTTTCGCGTTGGAAGAATCTTCACAAAGATAGGCAATATTATCAAAAATGCCATATATAAAAAATCAAAGAAATATAAATACCAAAAAGTCTTGTTCTTTATCTTCATCTGTCTTTCGGCATAATAGAGAGGCATCATTCTCAAAACAAGAAACAAAGCAATATATAAGAATATAACTAGATGAAATGAAAAATAACTCATCCACAACCAGATTATAATCCAAAATCCAAAACTAGCTAGATTATACACTCCTAAATATTTTAAAATACCTAATGGATATTCCTTTCCAATAGCCAAATGCCTCATTTTTTGAAGAACCCATTGCCAAAAATACAATTTGGGAAAAGAAAATACACGAGGATAAAAACAAACCACAATTTTCTTTTTATCTTCAATTGATTGTACGATAGTATCATCGTCGCCAAAGCCATAATTTTTATATTTTTCCAAATAAGATATATTCCAAATCGATTTCCTAAAAGCCATATTTCTTCCCACAGCCATATATGCCATACCTTTGGCAGTAAAGGCAGTATACATCATAGCTACAAAAGCCGCGTCAAATCGCACCCATTTATTGACCCATGTATTCTGAGAAATATAAGGCGATACCCCTAGCACACAATCAACATGTGGGGAAAAATGTGAAATCATTTGATTGAGCCACAATTCGTTTTCGGGATAACAATCCGCATCAATTGTAACAATTTTATCATATTGTGCCGCAGAGATCCCTGCGTCTAATGCTTGTTTTTTTTCATTGTAAGGATAAAAACCTTCATCTAAATTGACGAGTTTGACATGAGCATATTCTACCTCAATTCGTTGAAGATAGCTTCGCATTTGTTCCAAAATATCTTTGTAAACAATAATAATCTCATAAATAACATCATCTTGCTTCGCTATCAACGGAAAATACTTGTAAAATTGACTTTCCTCGCCTCGAAGACATATTATTACAGAGGCTTCTGCCAATAAATTCTTTGTAGGTGTAGGAATTTTATATTTTAGAATAGACAAAAAACGAATATAAAACCAACCTAATACAAATAGTATCAAAAGGCACAAAAAACCAAAGAGCCATTCCATATAATAATAGGCTATTCGAATTTAAACGTTTCAATGAGATGCATAATATCTTTATTCACAAACTGAATGACAGGGCGCATAGAGTCTATATTAGGTGTATTATTAAAATATAATGCCCCACGCAAAAATTTATGTTTTGTATCGGTCAATAAAAATTGCATATCTGAAGCGGCATTCCCTCCTACAGAATAGATAAGTCCTTTTAAATTGGGTTTATCTATTATACTATCTTTGATATATGTAGCTTTGACAATATGCTTGGTAGTGAGTTTGTAGTGTTGTTCCATCAACTTTGTCAATGAATCTTGATTTTCAAAAAATTTATAACTCACATGCAATTTGCCATTAAAATTTCCAAAAACAATATTTACCCAACAACTATCGCTTTTCAATCGTTCATTTCTGAAGTATTCTTTATTTTCTACATGACAATAGGTAGGTATGTCAAATGAATAATTACATTCCGATTTAAAATTTTTATAACTTTTTTTGGGAAAATAGACTCTAGGATATGCTTTTTCTTTTGGGATCTGCTGAGTACATCCATTAATCAAAGTAAAACATAATCCAAAAAACAAGTAATACAATTTAATTCTCATCACATTTTACAATTAACATTCTGCTATATTTACTGAAATATTTGTAGCAAGTCCTGCTTCGGAAGTTTCTTTATATTTTGTATTCATATCCAATGCTGTCTGCCACATAGTTTTAATGACACTATCAAGGCTCACTTTTGCATCTTTTGGATTGCTTTCTAATGCAATATTTGAGGCTGTAATTGCCTTAATTGCGCCCATTGAATTTCGTTCGATACAAGGAATTTGTACCAATCCCCCCACTGGATCGCAGGTCAATCCCAAATGATGTTCCATGGCTATTTCGGCAGCCATCAATACCTGTTCGGGTGAACCGCCGGATATTTCCGTCAATCCTGCCGCTGCCATAGCCGATGAGACGCCTATTTCTGCTTGACAACCACCCATTGCAGCACTAATTGTAGCCGATTTTTTGAACAACGTGCCAATTTCTCCTGCTACCAAAATAAATTTAATAATTTCTTTTTCTGAAATACGAGGCAAAAAACAAACTGCATACATCAATACTGCTGGTAATACGCCAGCTGCACCATTTGTGGGCGCTGTGACTATTCTACCGTAAGAAGCATTTTCTTCATTAACTGCCAGCGCAAAACAGCTGATCCATTTATTGACTGTATTAAAATCCTTTTCTTGAGTTTGTAGCCATTGAATCCACTCCTTTGCTGAATGAAATCTTTGCGTTCCTGTCAATTTCTCATATATATCATGAGCTCTTCGCTTGACTTTCAAATATCCAGGCAATGTTCCTTCTTTCTTACACCCTCTCCATATAGCATCACGCATTTCATCCCACAATTTTAGAGCTTTTGCTTCAATTTCTGCTTCCGACATCCAAGACAATTCATTGTCCAATACCAATTCCGAAACCGTTTTATTCATAGCTGCACAATGAGCCAAAATTGTATCTCCATTATGACAAGGGTTTTTAGAAGGAACACGTGCTTGAGCATCTTTTACTGTTTCTTCTATTATAAATCCACCTCCTACGGAAAAGTATGTTTTTTCTATTATTGAATTGTCCTCCAAAACTACCATTAGTTTCATACCATTTGGATGAAAGTCTAGTGCTATATGTCCTTCAAAATGGATATTGTCATACCTAAATTCAATTTCTCGAACACCGCCAAATCTAATTTTTTTAGCATCTATAATTTGTTGATAAATAATTGCCAACGCATCCGTATCTTCTACCTTGTAGTCCAAACCCGCCAAGCCCAATACTATAGCAAAATCAGTACCATGTCCTTTGCCCGTTTTAGCAAGCGAACCATATAAATTGACTTCAAAATCTTTTACAGATTCAATCTTTCCTATCGACTTCACATGAGCTACAAAAGCCAATGAAGCTTCCCAAGGCCCCATAGTATGGGAGCTCGATGGTCCTATTCCTACTTTAATTAAATCAAAAACACTAATTGATTCCACGTATAATATTTTTGACAAATATAGTATAAAATAAACAAAATCAAATAAGATTACATAGTTAAAACATCAACCAATTGAGGGCCTTTGTATATAAATGCAGAATAAATCTGTATTAATTCGCATCCAAGAGCCATTTTATTTTCGGCTTCTTCGCGGCTATCTATTCCTCCTACTCCAATAATGGGCATGGAAGCATCTTTTGATTTCAAATAAGAAATTATGGAATTTGTTTTATCTGCAAGGGGTTTTCCGCTCAGCCCTCCATTTCCCATTGCTTCATACGAACTATAATCGGCTATAATACTTCTATCAATCGTAGTATTGGAAACTATGAGCCCTTCCAAAATGGAGTTTTGAAAAACATAGACAATCTCATCCAATTGATTTTCGTTCAAATCCGGAGCAATTTTGAGTAAAAGAGGCTTTTGAAGACCAAACTGATTTTGTTTTTTCTCGATAGTTTCAATAATTTTCAACAACATATCCTTTTCTTGCAATTCTCTCAAATTGGGTGTATTGGGAGAACTTACATTGATTACAAAATAATCTACATAAGGGAATAATTTCTCAAAACATATTTCATAATCTAAAAAAGCTGATTCATTGGGAGTATCTTTATTTTTGCCAATATTTCCGCCAACAATCATTTGATTCTTTCGATATTTTTTTAAATTCTCTACCACCGCATCGGCACCCAAATTATTGAAACCCATTCTATTGAGCAATGCTTCTTCCGATTTAAGACGAAACAAACGTGGCTTTGGATTGCCTTCTTGTGGACGTGGTGTAACGGTGCCTATTTCTACAAATCCAAATCCTAAATCCTCTAAAACATGAAGGTAAGCCGCATTTTTATCAAATCCCGCTGCCATACCCAATCGATTTCTAAAATCTAATCCAAACTGAGAAACAGGCTGATAATTTGTAGTGAAAAAATACTTCAAAACACCTATTCTAGAGAGGAATGACAAACTATTCATCGCAAAATAATGCGCACGCTCTGCAGGAATAAAAAATAAAATAGATTTGATTAATGAATACATTGAAAACTCAAAATTAGTTAAATGCCACAAAAATCTATTTTTTTTATTTGATTTATCAAAAAACTTTTAATTTAGCGGTCTTAAATACCATAAAGTGGCTTATTTCAATTCTACTTCCAATAGCAAACTCACAGACGAGGAATTAATAAAAAAATACAGATTTTCCCATGACAAAACCTATTTAGGTGAATTGTTTTTGAGGTATACTCCTTATATTTTTGGTGTTGCTATCAAAAATTTAAAAAGCCAAAAGGAAGCGGAAGATGTTACGCTAACTATATTTAATAAAATCTCATCTGATTTAAAACGAATCGATGTTACGGATTTTTCAAAACTACTGTATCAGCTTGTAAAAGAATTGTGTGAAATAGAAGTAAAGAAAAAAAATGCAACAGGTGAAGAATCAAAGATGATTTTGATTGATGAATTGACTAAAGAATCAGAAGACAATTTATATATCAATTCTGATAAACCCAAATTGAGTTTGGATGCTAATAATTTAAGATTAGCTATTGATACGCTCAATGAAAGTCAAAAAACATGTATTGATCTATTTTACGTTCAAAACAAATCATATCAAGAAGTTGCAGACATTACTGGATATAGCCTCAATCAGGTAAAAACAAATATTCAAAATGGGAAAAGACTATTAAAAACCTATGTAGAGAAAAAAATTAATTAAGAAGTCATGCAATTGAATATAGAAAAAAAATTTACTATGCTTTCCACAAAAGAGTGGATGCAATACTTACAACATAAGTTGCCAAATGATAGAGAAAAAGAACTTTTGGACAAAGCAGAATATGATGAATTTTTAAGAGAATCATTAGAGGCTATCAATTCAATGGAAGGAAGACATTTGGCCTATCAATCTTTAAATTATATTCATCAGCAAATTGAAAATACTACAGGCGTATCTGAATCTAGAATTTCAAATACAAATATAGATAAATATGAAACTCCGGTAGACACAAAGAAATACCTAATGATTGGACTAGTTGTTTTGGCAGTAATTTTAATAGCTTATGGCGTATTTTATTTTTTTAATAATACAACCCATAGCAATAAAGAGAATGAAGAAAACTCCATGAATGAACTAGTAGAAGATACCTCTTCAGCAACTAATACTATAGATTCATCCTCATTGCCTATGGAACAGATTACGCCTGATGCATCTAGTGCAGCAAATATTCCTGCTGCTACAACATCCTCAGCGACGACCATTTCAGACAATTCAAAATCTAATACCCCATCTTCAACAACACAAACAAATTCTGTTCCTATTAAAAATACCGACGATAATTAAGTTAAAAATTATTTGATAAGTTGCAGAATCATTATAAGAGTAATACAATTGAATTAAAATATATTAAATCAATAATTAAGAATTCAAAATGGTAAAATCATCTAAATCTATAGTTTCCAAATGGCTATTTCTAGGTTGTATAATGATTTTTTTTCAAATATTGATTGGTGGAATTACACGTCTTACTGATTCAGGACTATCAATAACAGAATGGGATATAATAAAAGGGACATTACCTCCAATGAATGAAGCTGAATGGATAGCTACGTTCAAAAAATATCAAATTCACGCTCAAAAACAATTTATTTCACTTCATGCTGATATGACTCTAAGTCATTTTAAGCGCATCTATTTTTGGGAGTATTTTCATAGATTATGGGCACGAATTATGGGATTTGTTTTTATTATACCCTTTATATATTTTATTGCTACTAAAAAACTAAGCCCTAAATTAATTCGACAACTTATTATAGTTGTATTATTGGCTTCACTTGCAGCTACTTTTGGATGGATCATGGTAGCGAGTGGCCTCAACGATGATAGTAGAACATGGGTAAGTGCATATAAATTATTGGCTCATCTAATGATTGCTGGCTCATTATTTGGTTTTTTGACTTATACCTATTACAATCACAAATTCAAACACTTGCAAAATAAATGTTACTTCTATTCCTCTAAATTATTGCTATGGATAGGTGTATTACTTTTTATTCAAATTGCCTTTGGAGCTCTCATGGCGGGAATGAAAGCAGCCTTAGTTTTTCCTTATCCTACTATTTTGCTTAAAATGTCATTATTTGGAGAAATGCTAAAAACCATACAAATTCAATCCTTCAATGATTTACTCAACTATGAGCCAAATAATGGCATAAAACTATTAGTTCAAATTTTTCATAGAATTACTGCATGGGTTTTGGTTGGTAGTATCGCTTTTTTTGCAATTAAAAACATCCATTACCTTTCCGTAAAACTATTTATTTCAATTTTAATTATTCAAATTGCACTAGGAATTATTACAGTTTCGTATAGTATTGGCAAAATACCTGCTTTCTGGGGTGTAGTTCATCAAGGCGTAGCATTTCTCTTACTTGCCAATTGGGTTTTCTTATTTTACATTCGTAAAAAATAAAAGTTTACTTTTTTTTAACTTAGAACTATTCGTTTAATATTTACCTTTGCTTAACTAAAAATTAATGAGCATCGTGTCAAATATAAATTTATCTATACCAAATATCCAACATCAAAAAATATTTTTTTGCGTTTTAAATTGGGGAATTGGTCATGCTACACGTTCCATTCCTATCATTGATCTTTTATTAAAAAATGAAAATGAAATTATTTTATTTTCAGATGGAGAAGCAAAGAAGGTACTCAGTCTTCGATTTCCAAATTTGACCATAATTGAATTGCCTTCATACAATATTAAGTATCAAAAAACGAGTTTTTTTATGCTTAAAATGTTCTTCCAACTTAAAAAAATTAAAAATGCTATTGAAGCAGAACAAAAAGTAATTGAGAAATGGTTTAATATAGAATCCCCGGATTGGATTATTTCCGACAATAGGTATGGGTGCTTTTCCGATAAGACTAAAAACATAATTATCACACATCAATTCCAACTTAAATATAATTTTGCGCCACTTGTATGGCTTAGTAAAAAAGTTATCAATCATTATCTAAAACCTTTTGATGAAGCTTGGATTCCCGATGATAAATCCGTAAAATTAAGTGGTGAATTAGCATCTTGTTCTGTTCCTATTTCTACAAGATGGATTGGATTACATTCCGATTTGAAACAGATTGAAAATCCTGAAAAGGAAGATTATATTCTTGTATTACTTTCTGGGCCTGAACCTAGAAGAAGTATGATAGAATTGCAACTGCTTTCAATATTAAGTCATTCAAACAAAAAAACTGTTTTTATAGCTGGAAATTTCCTAAAATCTTACCACGAATACGTTCAAAAAAATATTCAATATTTTTCATACAAAGAACGAAAAGATTTATCGCCATGGATTTCGGGCGCTAAAACAATAATATGCCGAAGTGGCTATACCACATTGATAGACCTATATTGTCTTGCAAAAAAAGACATTATTTGTATTCCTACTTTAGGACAAATTGAACAAGAGTATTTGGCGGAATATCAAGCCAAAAATGGATTTTGTAGCACCTTAACAGAAAATGAAATTGAATCCAAACTATTAAAATTATTAGATAAAGATTTCAACGCAAAATAAAGTCAAACATCGTAACTTTGCAAGATCATTTAATCTAATCGTAAATCGGATATCACATCATGAAGCAAACCGCATTAACAAAATTACATATATCTTTAGGCGCCAAAATGGCCGAATTTGCAGGCTACAATATGCCAATTTCTTATTCAGGCATTAAAGAAGAACATTTGCAAGTTAGAAACAGCGTCGGCGTTTTTGACGTAAGTCATATGGGTGAATTTTTACTTGAAGGCCCTAGAGCATTGGAACATATTCAACATATCACATCCAATGACGCCTCAAAATTGGTAAACGGACAAGCACAATATTCTTGTCTTCCAAACGACAAGGGCGGTATAGTAGATGACTTGATTGTCTATAAAATGAACGATGAAAAATACTTTTTAGTAGTAAATGCATCTAATATAGAAAAAGATTGGAATTGGATTTCAAAACACAATAATTTTGGAACCAAAATGACTAATTTATCAGACGAGATGAGTCTTTTAGCAGTTCAAGGACCAAAAGCGGTGGCAGCCTTACAAAAATTAACCTCAGTAGATTTATCCGCTATTGCATATTATCATTTTATTGAAGGTACATTTGCGGGTGTAGATAATGTAATTATTTCTGCCACAGGATATACAGGTTCGGGTGGATTTGAGCTATATATTCCAAACAAAGAAGTGGAAACCTTATGGCACAAAATTTTTGAAGCAGGTGCTGAATTTGGCATTTTACCTATTGGACTTGCGGCTAGAGATACGCTACGATTGGAAATGGGATATTGCTTATATGGGAATGATATAGATGATACTACCAATCCTATAGAAGCTGGACTGGGTTGGATTACAAAATTGAGCAAAGAAGATTTTGTAGGTAAATCATTTGCTCAAAATCTAAAAGAAAATGGCACAACTCGTAAATTGGTAGGTATAGAAATGATAGATCGTGGCATAGCACGTCATGACTATGAAGTAGTAAATGAGAATAACGAAGTCATTGGAAAAATAACTTCAGGAAGTCAAACACCTTCATTGGAAAAATCTATTGCGATAGCCTATATAAATGCACCTTTTCATAAATTGGGCAGCGAGGTATATGTAAAAGTTCGTGATAAAAACCTAAAAGCAGTGATTGTAAAAATGCCCTTTTTAGTTCAAACAAATTCATAATACAAAAAAATAACGTATATTTGTAAACTCAAAAATTAAAAAATCATGAATCATTTATTTATACAAGGCATAGGCGGCATGGAATGGGTTATCATTATTTTTGCGCTACTTTTATTTTTTGGAGGCAAAAAAATCCCAGAATTGATGCGTGGTGTAGGCAAGGGTATCAAAGAATTTAACAGTGCCAAAGCAGGTATCACAAGCGAAATAGAAAAAGGCATGAAAGAAGCCGACGAAGAAAAAGAATATCAAAAATAATATTTTTTTGTATTTTATTACACAAAAGCATCCTAAATCAGGATGCTTTTTATTTTATACAAATACTCTTAGCATTAGACATAATTTTTCTTTATTTTTCTCTTCTTTCTGAGTATATTTGCAATGTTTAGGAAAGTAAAACATCAAAGCACTTCAAAAATTGAAAATACTATTTTACTTCTTTTTTCTAATTATAGGCTCTAAAATTTGGGCACAAGATATACATTTTAGTCAGTTTTGGGATCCTATGAGCTTTCAAAACCCTTCCAATATAGGAAATTTTGATGGATCGCTTCGTATTTCATCTATATACAGGAATCAATGGAATCAATACGGAGCACCTCTTCAAACTACTTTAGCCGATGCTACTTTTAAGCAAATCTTCAAATCCCAAGATCATCTCTCAATATGTGTATCGGGACTTCAAGACAAATTGGATATGCTTTTTTTTAGGCAATACCGCTTTTCGGGAACAGTAGCATATAATAAATTCTTATCTGAAAAAATTAATATTGGTGCGGGCGTTCAATTAGGCACAAAACTTACTTCTATCAACTACAGTCGATTAACATTTGACCGCCAATGGGATCCCAATACAGGAGGCTTTGAGCCCATGAATCCTTCAAACGAGACATTCAATGCCGAAAATGTATATACTCCCCTTTTGAGTGCAGGATTCAATGTTAATTTTATTATCAAAGGTGTACTCAATACTGTAGACCTAGCAATTAGCAATATCAACACTCCAAAAGATGTTTATTTTCAATCCAATAGCACAATTCCAATCAAATTTTCGGTAAATGCGCATAGTTATATTCCCATGAGCGATAAATTTATTTTGATGCCAAAGACCAGTTTTTTATATTCTCAAAAAGCCAATGCTTTTTTCTCAGGATGTTTGATCAAATTCAAGCCAAATACTATAAATGAATTTTACACCGGTTTAATGCTTCGTTGGGGAGTGGACAGAAATAGCGATGCAATTACACCAACATTTGGAGTAAAACTAAATAATCTCAAGATTGGTGCAGCGGTAGACGTTTCCTTATCGGGAATTAATCAAGAATCTCAAAAAGGAAGTTTTGAATTGTCGGCAGTTTATATATTTAAACCGGCAAAAAGCAATTTGTTTTCAATTGACTGTATGCGATTATAATCTATGAAAAAAACACTCGTTTTATTCTTATTTACTTTCATTTTTATTCAAGCTATTTGGGCTCAAGGTGAAGAAAAAGTCAATATCAATAAAAGCAAACGAAAACTATATAAATATGGAATTGGTTCCATACAATCTGGCAACTATTTTCTTGCAAAAGTATATTTTGATGCTTTGCACGACAAAGGTTTTGAAAACAATGACCAAATTTATAATTATTCAAAACTACTCAATACACTGGGCGATTTTGAAAATTCAAACAAATACATTGATTCGCTTTTAACCAAAAAGTATGATAATCCCTTACTGATTTATCAAAAGACGTTAGTATGCATGAAATTACAAAAAGAAAAAGATGCGCTTGACTATGCTACTTTTTTTCTTAAAAACAGAGAGAACAAAACAAATTTTCCCTCTGAAGCAAGACATTTGAAAGAACTAAAACGATACTTAGATTCACTCAGTTTTCGTATAGATTCTATTGAATATAGTGTATATAATCTATCCGATGCTATCAATGGCCCCGCATCAGAATTTTCTCCAATTATTACAAATGATGGTTTGCTTTATGGAAAGCAAGGGTTGGACAAAATCAAATATTATAATTCAAATCAACTTTCAAAAGGCAAAGTATCTCCTACTCGAAAAATATATTTAGCGAAAGGGACTGGAATGAATCTTATGAAGGCAGAACTATTTGATATCCAAATACCCGATAGAGAGATCAGCAGTATTTGTTTTGATGTATCACAACGAAATGCTTATTTATCAGCTTGCAAATTTGATGAAAAAACCGAAAAATATATTTGCAATATATTTCATGTAAAAAAAATACGAAATGCAAAAAAAGAATGGATTTGGGATACTCCAATTCTAGTTCCCGAACTTTATGAAGAAAATGTTTCGATGACACATGTAAGTTTTGCATTTGATCCATTTAAAAACACTCCTATCATTTATTTTTCAAGTAATAAAGAAGAAGGAAGAGGAGGTATGGATATTTGGTATAGTTATCTCAATCTCAAAACCAATAAATTTGGAAAAATAGTCAATGCTGGAGGAAAAATCAATACATCACGCGATGATATCACTCCAAATTATCACTCTCAATCAAAAACACTCTTTTTCAGTTCCAATGGGCGAGGTGGCTATGGCGGTTTTGACATTTATGGCTCACATCATAAAGAGGGTGCATTTCAAGAAGTAAAACAGCTGGGACAAGAGGTCAATTCGTCTCAAGATGATATTTTCTATTATCCTAATAGAGATTTGACCAATGGATATTTGGTATCCAATCGTTATAGCTCACATTCACTTATAAATCCACATTGCTGCGATGACATATTTTATTTTGACAAAAATGCAAACCTCCGAAATAAAACAAAAATCAATATAAATGTCACTAGCAATCATGGCAATGTAATACCTAATTTTGAATATACGATTTGGGAAATTGACTCTAATGGTATTCGGACACCATTGGAAAACAAATCGGCAAAAGATTCTGCTTTAATAGAAAATTTGAGACACAAATCCCATTATGAAATTGAGGTTTTTAATAATAAATTTTTTCGAAAAAAAATAACCAAACGAACGCTAGAAGATAGCTTTTACAACATTAAAATTACGCTGGACAGTATAGATTTTAGGCCTATTTTGCTTCCATTAATTGAATTTGATTTTGATAGTTTTATTATCAATAATGAATCCAGATATATTGTGGACTCGCTGGTATATCCCATTTTACTTGCCAATCCTACACTTGTGATAGAATTGAGTGCTCATACCGATAGCCGAGGAACGGATGAATACAACGAATTACTCTCTGAAAAACGAGCACAATCGATGAAAGAATTTTTGCAGAATTATAGAGAAATTAATCCAAAACGCCTCAAAGCAAAAGGCTACGGAGAATTTGTACCTATAGTACCCAATGAAAATCCAGATGGCACAGACAATCCCGAAGGTCGACAACGCAATAGGCGCTGCGAATTTAAAATTTTGGATGAGGAATTTTATGATTGATTATAGAACATGAATGGAATATTAAAGGGGACTTAATTAATATTTTATTAAAATGAAACAAAACAAACTTAACTATGAAACGATTCTTATTGACCGATAAGCTATTCTTAAAACTCACCACAGCTTTAATTATTGGCATCTATTCTATTGAATTTTTTGAAATCAAGTATGCTTTATATATCCCTATTATAGTATTTGGAATGCTGCAAGTGGGTATTTACATCTTCAAGGTAAAACAGCCTAAGATCATAGAACATACCATGTTCTTGATTTTTATATATCTAAGTATGTTACTACATTTTTTAAATAGTAGTTATCATTTTCAAACTAAATCTACTCATCATGCAAAGTTTTTAGGAAAAGAGACTTTTTATCTTTTTCGTATAGATGAAAAACCTATAAGACGAAGCTCGTCTACAAAAATTCAAGGGGAACTAATTGCAATAAAAAAAGGGGATTCTTCAGTATCTATTCATAATCAAATGATATTATACCTTCCATCTGAAATCCAAACTCATAACTTGACATACGGAGATCATCTATCGCTTTATGGCAAAATAAATTCCCCTTTACCCCCTCTCAATCCAGAAGAATTCGACTATAAATCATGGCTATATAAGAATCACATATATCTAACAGCATACAGCAATCAGATTAAAAAAATAAACTTCAAGATTTCGTGGATCCAAGAAATTCAGTATTTACCGCTTAAAACAAGAGATTATTTTGAAGAGGAATTGACAAAATATATACCCACTAAACAAAATTTGGATATAGCAAAATCCCTTTTAATAGGTGTGCGAAGTAATATGGATCAAGAAATTTTAGATGCATATTCTGCCACAGGAACCATTCATATTCTATCAGTTTCTGGAACTCATTTTGCAGTATTCTTCTTTATGCTTAGTTTGTTTTTCAAACGCCTCCCAAAACGATATGAATATATTTGCTTTTTCATCAAACAGCTACTATGCTTTGGATACGCATTAATTACAGGCTTTAGTCCACCGGTATTCAGGAGTTTTTTAATGCTCTTTTTTGTAGATCTTAAAAATGTAACTCATTCAAGACCCAACACCTTTAATATATTATTTTTTACCGCAGCCATCATCTTATTGTTCGATTCAAACCAACTTTTTGATATTGGATTTTTATTATCTTATCAATCAGTATTTGGAATAATGCTTTTTTATCGAAAAATATTTCAAAAAATAGAATTCAAGAATTGGTTTGCTATAAAAATATGGGAAATAGCATGTGGCTCTTTTGCTGCATGGTTTGCTACCATTCCGCTTTCTATCTTCTTTTTTCATAAATTTTCGTTTTTGGGAATGTTAAGTAATCTTTTTATTGTTCCCATTTCTTTTGGAATTCTTTGTACAGGTTATATTTTTTTATTTCTTTCAAAAATAAAATTTATAGGAATAGCATTGGGATGGTTGATTGATATACTACTTTCGCTTCAAAACTATATTATTTCATTTTTTGAAAAAATTCCCTTTGCTTATATAGATTATATGTATCTAAATATATTTCAGACA